>Ga0315915_1003934_pt1 | contig 18835 bp, 11 predicted proteins | sample MpolbnodulesMG_FD_207738 | JGI IMG/M metagenome (GOLD analysis project Ga0315915, IMG submission 207738) | Medicago polymorpha root nodule microbial communities from Los Angeles, California, United States - branched nodules | ecosystem: Host-associated > Plants > Roots > Nodule | place: USA...
CCCCTCCCTTCCTTGTGACTATTTTATCAACTTCACCAGTATCCTTACAAAGCTCCAGTATTGCATAGAAGATATGATTGCTTGGAGTCGTCTTGCTGCTCCAAATTTCTGGTACCTCATTAATAAGCAACGTAGGCAAATTGATGACCTTCGTCATAGTGCGGTTGATGCAACAGACCCGCAACTTCTGGAAATGCAACAGAACCTTGCTAATTTTCTTCTCAAAGAGGATAGTTACTAGCGGCAACGCTCAAAAGTTTTCTGGCTCTCAGACGGAGATACAAATAGCAAATTTTTCCATGGTTCAGCTTCATCCCGTAGAAGTAAAAACTCCATCAAAAAATTACGAGATGATGCGAAAAATTGGGTCACATCCCATGATGACCTCTGCTTTTTAGTCCGAAATTATTTCACTTCCTTGTTTGCAGCGAAACATGGTGAGCATCAGGACATTATTTCATGCGTGCAAGCAAAAGTTTCTATTGATGACAATCATGCTCTCACGACACCCTTCACCGAGAATGAATTTCAGGAAGCTATATTCAATATGCATCAAGACAAATCGTCGAGACCTGATGGTCTAAATCCTGCCTTTTACCACCGTATTTGGAATGAATTAGGTGGAGAGATTTTCACCATTGCATCATCTTGGCTTGCCTCAGGCTCCTTTCCCCATGAATTGAATGTTATTCATATTATCCTCGCGCCGAAAGGAGACAATCCAGCAATAATGAAGGACCTCCGACCAATCTCCTTGTGTAATGTCCTTTACAAAATCATTTCTAAGGTGCTTGCTAATCGCCTTGGGCCGCTGATTGATAAATGGATTTATCCTGAGCAAGCTGCGTTTATTCTGTCTTGCTCCATCATGGATAACGCACTGACAACCTTTGAGATCCTTCATTACATGTGTTGTAAGCATAAAGGAAAGACATGTGATGTTGCACTAAAACTCGACGCATCTAAAGCCTTTGATAGTGTTAGCTGGTCTTATTTACAAACCATCCTCAACAAGTTGGGTTTTTGCTCTCAATGGGTCACATGGATGATGATGTGTATTCAAACCGTTAAATATCACGTTATCTTTAATGGGAATCGAATTGGATCAACAATCCCTGAAAGGGGTCTCCGACAGGGCTTCCCTCTCTCTCCATATTTGTATATTATATGTGTTGAAGGCTTATCTGCTATAATTAAAAATCATGAGATCAGAGGCAAGTTACACGGGGTAAGAATATGTCGCACTGCACTGTCGATCAGCCGATGACAGCTTCCTTTTTTGTAAAGCAACAACTTATGAAGCGCAACACCTGAAAGGTATTCTTACTAGCCATGAACAAGCCTCAGGTCAAGCTATAAATTTAAATAAATCAGTTATAACATTCAGTACAAATACACCCCAAGACTCGGTATCCTCCATTACCGCCACCTTAGGAGTTTTTAGTACTATTGGCAGCGACAAATATTTGGGTTTACCGTCCATGGTTGGGCGTAGTAAGAGGGATATTTTTTCTTATATAAAGGATCGGATTTGGAACAAATGTTAATCTTGGAGTGCCCGATCCCTTTCTCGTGCTGGAAAGGAAATTTTGATAAAATCAGTAGCAAAAGCCATCCCCTCCTACTATATCGGAGCCTTTCTCATCCCTAGTTCTTTATGTGATGAAATATAACGGATGATGAATTCTTTTTATTGGGGTTCAAAGAAGAACGGTTGACGCGGTATCAACTAGATGCGCTGGGATAAACTCACTCTGCACAAAAGCTTAGGTGGCCTAGGCTTTCGAAACTCGGAAGCTTTCAACCTCTCTATGCTAGGTAAACAAATTTGGAAGCTCATATCCGACTCCACCTCCTTACTCACCCGGGTTCTCAAAGCTAAATACTTCCCGCGAAGGGATTTCTTGGATGCCAACCTTGGCCACAATCCAAGCTATACATGGAGAGTCTCTGGAGCACTCAATCATTGCTTACTTTGGGTCATAGATGGAAGATTGTTGATGGTTCTCAAATAAATGTGTGGAGTATGTCGTGGATCCGAAACCTTCCTTCACTTAAACCATCAAGACAACCGTTGCCAAATTATGAAGATCTTACGGTAAATTCGTTGTTGAATCCTACCTTGAATTCCTGGAACATTTCTCTAGTGCAAGCTCTTTTTAATGCCTCAGATGTTGTTGCAATCCTCGCCACACCTCTCTTTGGAAGTGCAAGCAATGACCGTCATATTTGGAAGACAACATTTGATGGATCCTATACCATCAAATCTGCCTACCGCATCTGCTCCGATTTAATGCACGTCGCTGTGCCTACTCGTAGTTACATGAATTGGAACTTTATTTGGCACATGAGAGTACCTTCTTAAGTTCTCTCTTTTATTTGGCGCCCCACTCATCAATGCTTACCCACTCGAATGAATCTTCTTCATAGAGGCTTCCCTTGTGATGATACATGTGTCCCTTGCGACCTATTAGCAGAATCTCATATGCACGTCTTTTTTGTTTGCTCAAAAGCAACTAGTTGTTGGGAATTGATAGGGATCCATAACACTGTACACAAGCTGCTACAAAATGCTAATGCTATACTTTTTGAATTATTAACAGGTTACAATCACAACAACAAATCTTAGTTGTAATGACTGTTTGGAGTCTATGGAAGAGTCAGAACACAAAGCTTTGGGAAGCCTTTGACACGACACCGGCCTCCATTGTTACTCGAGCGAAAGACACACTTAATGAGTGGAGTCTCATGCAAAGATCAAAGTTACCATTACATGAAGCTGAAGCATATCATAATTGGAGCAAATCCCCAGCAGGTATGATTAAATGTAATGTGGACACCGCTGCTTTTAACAATAACGCCATCATGGGATACGATATGTGTTTTAGAGACTCTACAGGACTGTTATTGCTTGGAAAATCAGATTATTTTCACTCATCAACCACAGTCCTAGAAGCTAAAACCATAGGCTTATTGGAAGCTATCAAAGTGGCCATATCAAACGGAATGCATGTTGTATTGTTTGAAAGAGATTGCAAATCTCTATTAGATGCTATTTTTTCTACAAAGGTTCCTCTAAATGAATTTGGAGACCTTGTCTCTCAATGTAGAAGTCTCTTACTTAATAGACCCAACTTTGTAGTGTCGCATGTTTGGAGGCAAGCTAATAGGGTTGCTCATTGCATAGCCAGAACATCCTTATCTCATCCTAACCCCCATATTTTCAATTACGTACCAACTACTTTGTATTTGTTGATTATGAATGGAATGAATTAATATTGCCTTTGCTAAAAAAAAAGAGATTTCTTAATACAACATGAAATTTTCGAGACAAGATTTATACCGTAAGCAATCTAATAGCTTTTCTCTTATATGAATAAACAAAACTTAATCCGAATTCAATTGAAATCGAAAAAACCGAAACGCAATAGAAAGAAATTGGCCAAATATAAGTAAGCAAATAAATATGAATTCAGCACTGAAATTTACCGAAACAAAAATAAATAGAATAAACAAAATAAAGCCATAGCCGAAAGTAATCCTTGCAATTACGATAATCCTCAAAACAAAATAATTGCAGGAAAAACATACATCGATAATCAATTGACGCATTCATGAATCGCAACATATGTATAAATACATGATGCACCCATGGTAACCGAATTATTATATATTACTTAAAATTTGAATCCGAAACCGAAACTCGAAGGAATTGCTCAAGACAAATAAATTTGAGCAAAAAAACTGATTATAATAGGAAAACTTACTTTCTCAATGATTAAACATGATTGGCTCTAATACCATTTGTTAGAACCAAACTTAATTTTGAACCATAGAGTCAATCATGTTAATCATCACAAATATGCGGAAGCGTGCCTGGATTTATTTTTGGATATTATTGATATGGTAATGGATCAACACACACGGTCACTGATCCAACACGCATATCTTATCTTATCTTATCTTATCTTATATAAAAGTTCTTTAGTCTTTTGAACAACTCTTGGAGGCAAAAAAGTTATTGCAAATTTCTTTACTAATTTTTATTTCTTTCAAATGATATCTTATCTTATATATAAAAGTTCTTAAGTTTCTTAACTAATTTTATGGAGCCCTAAATAGGGTTAGCATTGCATTTCTATATCTATTTTAAGTCATTGAACCTTAATTTATTATCTTATCTTATGTATAAAAGTTGATAAGTCTCTTAAACAACCTTTGAAGTAAAAAAATAGTTTTAATATTTTAATTTTATATCTATTTTAACTAATTGAACCTAAATTTACTATCATGCATAAATTTGAAAATTGTTCTTTAAGAAGTAATTACGGTTGTTGATGTATTTGATTTTTTATTTATCTCTATTTTTGGATCTATTATCTTGTAATGAAGTCATGAAGAGATTTTAAATAATTCTTATCAACAATCTCTTTGATGTGATAATATGAAGTCAAACATACCTCAGAGTTTTATTATTTGTCTTTTGGAAGCATTATCAATGATTTTTTTTTCATAACAAGGATTATACCAAGGGTCAACCGTAATCCCTTATCTTTTTACATTAGTTTTGGATGTACTTACGAACAACTGGCACCAAGATGTATGTGTTTCGCATGATGATGTAGTCTTAATTGAAGTGTCGAGGGAGGAATTGAATGAGATGTTGTAGACTTTGAGACAAGTCTTAGAAACGTATAACTTTCGTATGAGTAGAAGTAAGACATAGTATATCTGATGTAATTTCATCAAAAGACGAAATAGTACAACTGCAAAATTAACCCCTTTAAAAGTTAAGTGATCCACCTTAAAAATAACTTAATGACCGAATTTAATTAATTTATACTTTCACTAACTAAACCTAAGTTTTAAAATCTCAATGCCACTTTTTGGTCTTGTTTATGTAAATAGAACCAAATCAATTGTCCTAAAATGGAATAACACTGTTTTCTCAAAAGCTACAAAAAAGACATCAACAACATGCTTTTGGTTTGAACGTTTGGTAGGAAATCATGTTGACTCATCTTATTCTGAGATAAACCACTCTCTCTTCACTGTTCACTCTTCTGTGTGCCAAAACCACTCACAAGTTGCCACCACAATTCATCTTTCAGGTCACTGGTTACTTCAAGATACCACTTTTTTTTCCTTTGGTTGCATGGATCCTGTTTTGTTCTCAAGAAACTGTGTAGATTGAAAGATAGAATCATGGAATATTGAGATGGATAGATTTTTCATTTTCATTTATGTTTCAAATGTTATAAGTGTTGGAACTTAGAAGATATATAATTCTTCAATCTGGGTTTGATTTGGTTTTGATTTACTCTTTTGAAATTTTTATTTGCTGGTTCCTTTGTTTGCTTATAGTGTCAAACTTTGAATGACCCTTTTGAAAAAAGTTGATATTTTTGGATGTTATTTATCTCATAGGTGATAGAACTTGTTTTATTTTGATATGGTTATATTATTTCTGTTTGTTTTATGTTTTTCTAGTGTTCATTAATTGCATCTTATATATGTATAATTTGTAGTTTTATACTTTGTATTGTATGTATGTATGCTTGAATTAGTTGTTGTAATAAAATGAATATCTTTCTATATATAAACTTTTGATTATAGCAAAGGAGTAATAATGTATTTATTTTCAATTGTGGTAGGTTTCTTCACTATTTCAATATTTCTGTCACTTCAATTCAATTTGTAGTAATGGAATCTTGGAGTTATATCCCTGAAGAGAGAAGCTATTTGTTTTCTGATGAAATGGACTTTTCACTTGATGCTTTTATGAGAAGTAGAAAACCATTGGTTGAATGGGAAAACAAATCTTCAAGTAACTTTGAGAGAGATGGATTTAATTCAGATAGAGAGTTAGTTAAAAGTATGGAATTTGTGGACTTGGGATTTCCTATGGAATCTTCTAGGACTGTTCGTGGTTCGGTTCAGACATCTAGCTGTGAGTTGGATAGTAATAATTCTAGTAAAAGAGAGAATTCCTCTATCCATGTTATTGCTTTTGATTCATCTTTTGCGGAAGAAGATTCTGAGTCAAAGTATTTAAGTTCTCTAGTTGAATCGAAAAATCATGATTCTTCATTGATTGATTTGAAGCTAGGGAGATTAGTAGATTGTCAAGGTGTGGGGAGTGACAGTGATGCAAAAACATTCACTTCTGAATCTATGCCGATACATCAAACCGTGTTAGCCAAGAGATCCCGCACTTCTAGCTTACCTGCTTTGGCTCCTGTATGCCAAGTTTATGGTTGTAACATGGATCTTAGCTCCTCGAAAGATTACCACAAAAGGCATAAAGTCTGTGATGTTCACTCCAAAACAGCTAAAGTTATCGTCAATGGTGTTGAACAAAGGTTTTGTCAGCAGTGCAGCAGGTATATATTTTGGTTCCTTAGGAATTGAAATTACATTTCTATACTTCTCTTACAATCAGATGGTCATCTTCTGACTATATAAAGATCGTTATATTTGTTCGATTATTGACATACCCCATTTCTGTACTTTGATTTATTTGAATAGGAAATGTTGTTTGTAAAACCAGAAAAGAATTTAAGAGTTTTCTCAAATCAGACAAGCCATCAATACGTCTCGTATTATTTTACTTTCTTATGGTTTTCTTAGGGCTACTATGGATAAAATGATTTAAGAGTTTTCTTTCTCCAAATGCCGTCTAGTTTATTTGACAATTCACAATGCTCTGATCAATTAGTGTATATGATATTGATATAGAATAGATATGTTGAGATCTCACATTCGCTAAATATATGACCAAAGTGGTAGCTGAGTTTCATCTGGTAGCTCTAAATATATGCTCTAAATTCTAACATGGTAATATCTTAGAATTGTTGCTTAATTATGCTTTTTTTTGTTCTTGAATTAGGTTCCATCTGGTAGCTGAGTTCGACGATGGTAAGCGCAGTTGTCGCAGGCGTCTAGCTGGACACAATGAGCGCCGAAGGAAACCTCAGTTTGATTACATGACTAGTAAACAACACAAGATTCTTCAATCATATCAAGGTATGAAATATACATTCTGCTAGCATCTTCATTAAAATAGATAAGACAGCAAAATTTTTGTTAATAACCTCATCTGTTCTTTTGAGAATCTATGTCTGATAATTAGTTGCTGATATATATGCTTAAAACTCAATGTAGCCATGAACAAATGATATTAACGTGAAACGTTCAATACAGTTACCTAACAACTAGAATTATATTTCCAAATTGCCATCATGGTGTTTATGAGGATTTAGGTCTGGTCTATATATTCCATGCTAGGAATGAGATATTTGTGAAGAGATTATAAAATTTAGAACCCAAGTGGGAAAATATGACCTAACCATAGTAACAGAAAAAACCTTCGAAATCCATTATAAAAGTGTAGCATCCTTCATATGGACTTCGATCAAAATCTGTGACATACTACGTAAATTTCAGTTTTTAATAAGATTTAGTGAATCAAATTTTTGACGCATCATTCTTAGCAAGTATAACCACTTCAAAATATAGTAGAGTTGATAGATAGATTAGGTGCTAATCAGATATACCTCTAATCTTTAACCACCATATGTAATTTAAAAATCAGAAGGTTTCTCTTTCAGGAGGTTACTTAACCATATTAGTTAGGATTTTGTGTGAAGGTAGGGTCTATCTACATGTCACTACATATCGAAAGAAGATTGATAGGATAAATTTATTCTTCATTAAATTACAAATATAAAATTTGAATACTAGTGCAAGTTTTTTGTCTTTGTGATGTGGAGCCATATGATATATTTTTCTATTAGCTTATGGTATACAGGTTGTATAGCTGAAATCTCTCAAGTTGGTCCTCAAGGGAAGAGTATTAATCAGTTTTAGCATTTTCTATTAGTAGCCTCCGAGCCTAAATTATAAGATATCATGCAACTTGTCACTATAAGAGCAGATATGTCAAGAACTTTGTCAAATTATGCCTAACTAAATTTGTATGAAATATCAATCATTGGAATGAAATCATTTTAAAAAAAACTATACATGCCTTCATTTAATATTAAGATGTCAAAAATTTGGGTTAAGTAATGTGGATTTGCTTTCTCAATATAATGATACAGTTCCTGCCATGAACGTTAATTAAAACCTTGGAATCTAGAAAGATAGCATGCAATTTTTTAAACATTTCAAACAAAAGAGGCACATAAAGCTTTTTAAATTATGTTATCACACTCCATCTTTTAATTTTTGTGGTCCCAGGGAATGATGTGGACCATTTAACAAGTGTTTGTTTGCATCCATCTGAGTTTTTTTATGCACAAAGTTGAAGACAATCATACCAGTTTTGTAGGACTAGTTTTTCGCTATCGTGGTAGGACATATATTTTGCATTTCCACCATTATTTAAATCATTTATTCAATTCATGATTTAAATAGAAGGTCACTGTTGTTGGAATGTTATTACAAAGATAAAGCATGCATTATATAATAGATTACCGAATACCTAATAAATAAACTTGATGAAAATGTAAGATGTATTATACCCTAAGAGTAAAGTGTGTGTACTTAAGGCACTAGGGATTGTTACGATTACAACGAAGTGATGCAAAGTCTATCTGTTACAGTATCTGTCTTTCTGTTTGATATTTGGAGCTCCTGTCTGTTATAAGAGTTTAACAAGGATTCCTATGTAGATGTAAATTAGTTTTACACCGACGACATCCAATGAAAGCTCATTACATTGCCACATAAGTTCGCTTTATAACTGCATTTTAAAAACTAGGCAAAACCACACCACACCAGGGATTCTTTAACTTAATTTGAAGTTTTAAACTGGCCCTTTATTTTTTTAGATATAAAATGACGTTTAACTTTTTAAACGTCAAAATTGTTGGATCTTTAATGATTTTATGTCAAAAACAATGAAAAAATTGGAAAGAATATCATGTCTTTACATTTTTACTGTTATTCTGGTTTACATTTTAATGAGGTAACAATTCAGTACTGATAGTATAAATGTGAAGACATGATAGTTTTTCCATTGAAAATAACTGCAAAATTATGAATTTTCATTGGATAAGTTAAAGGACCCCTGGTGCAGTTACAGCTTAACAATAACTGCAAAACGATGTACTTTCATGTCAGTGTGTCTAAAAAAAACAACGTCCACTTTTCTCCTGTTATAATCTTGTTATTTCTAAAATAAATCTTCCCAATGGGAGCGTTGTTCCACACACATAGCAAAGAATCTAACAAATTTTCATGCACTAAATGTGCAGGTACTAACAACTTTTGCTTTCAAGACATATTTCAAAGTGGAATCCTTTTCCCAGAAAAGCACAATCAAATCTCTCAAAATGGACATATCAAACTGGAAGAGGACCCAATTTGCAGCCCTCAACTAGAAGAGCCCGCTACACACGGACACAAGTTATCTAGCCATGCTCTCTCTCTTCTGTCAGCTCAGTCACAGAATCCGTCGCACCAAGCAGCAGGAAATCCATCAGCTACTTCCAGTACTTTCTTTCGGGACATCCGCACGCAAGATAGAGGTGACCAAGTTTCTGAAACACCTTTGATGACAAGCTCTGTGAATAAACATGAACGAAATGAGTCTTTTCCATGTGGGATAAACTCTAAGGAAATTATTAAATCTGAACATGGTGCAACTGTTGATCTGTTTCAATTGTCTTCTAACCTTCAAAGGGTGGAGAAGCAAAGAAATTCTGTTTTGGTAAAATGGGAAAATGAAGATTGTTGTTTCTCAAACGTGTAAAGGCTTTTATAAGCCTAATGTGTCATGTAACTGATTCAATTTGTTGATACTTGTATTTTTATGATATATTTTGGTGAGATTTTTCTTACTTGGATAGACTTGTTAATGACTCAGTATGGATCAATGATAGGTAGAAAAATGAGGGATATCAATGTTGGTTGAAGTTGAGGGAAAATCCAACTTTGTAACACCAAACTCACTGGAATTAATTTTTTATTTTTTATTTTAAAAAGTGCGATATTGCCTAATGGTTGAATTGTCTTAAAATTTTGCTCGACTTAACTTGCCTTTACAATATCGGCTTGTAAAGTGAGAAGAATACTTTCCATTTATAAGACCATATCGAATACTTTCCATTTATAAGACCATATCGCATTCACTGCAAAACTTTTAAGACATACTCTTCATGCCGTCAAGAGGGAGTATCTACTATCTAGAGTGTGACTAGAGTGGCACATCAAACGAACTTTGGATAGGATTTGATATCTTCTTAAAATTTAGATTGTATCTAATATTATAATATTACAAAATCGACCTTGTATGATGACGAGTTCTAATTTATAGGTCTGTTTAGATTGACTTATTTGAGCTTATCTATTGTCATAAGTATGGACTAACTTACTTGAGCTTATATATTGTCATAACAATAAGCTCTTCAAACACTTATCATAATAAGCGTTTGTTCTATATTTCTTTTAATTTTTTTTAGAGAAGCTAAGAGCATGAGGGATCATAATATATTTGCATATTATAATCGTGATTATTATGTTTAAAAAAGGATTGTGCTTCTTAGGATTTTCATAAACAAAGATAGACAAGATAGATTATTCACTTTGTGGAAGTTTCAAATCAAGGACTTGGCCAGGTTCACACTTAAGATGCAAAATGGAATCAGGAAACTACTAAAAAGTAGAAGATATTATTGAGGCTATCTACTTTAGATTTTAAATATTAAGGTAGTTGGCCAATATCAATCGTCCAAGGAAACAAAGATAAGAATGTTTAAGGTTGGAGAAGGGATCAACATATAATAAGTATTCTGTTAAAAAAATAATATGAATTTATAAGTATATAAACAATTCTTGTGAAAAAAAAGTATATAAAATATTGGTTATACTAAAATAATTAATCTAGCTAAATTAAAATTAATTTAGCTCAGTATTCAAACGTAAACGTTAGCGTAATAAAAAGAGAAGAAAGACGGACATTTACTCATAGACTAGTACATATAAATGCATATGATATCCTTTAAAGGCAGTGTTACCTTTTGCAAATTTTACCAAAGTCTTCTTCAAATGGTCAAAAAGGTTAAGAGTAATCTTCACCATGTGACAATTAAAAGATTGTTACATTTAAAAAGAAATGTGTTCCAAATAAGGTATTGTTCCTCTTTACAGCTTCAGCACTTCACATAAGAAATTAGCTTGGAGCAGCCATCGAAAAAATATACCATGAATAAAATAAGCAAATTCCAGAAGCAACGTTGATTTTATATTCTGAGAAATGCAACTTGCAACTTTGCGGTGGATTCCATCATCACAAAGTTCGTGGTAAAATATTCTGAGAATACAAGTTCACGTGTGGTCGGTCTTCAATACTAACTAGGGAATTTCAATTATTCATTTGTTGATGTTTTCTTTGTAATAATATTCATATAATAAAATGTCAAGTAGGGCTTTAAACTATATAATCAATTGTCGCCACAAAAAATAAAAAATTGACAATCGTAAAATTGTTTTCTTTAGACGATAATCATCCAATTGTTGTATCTTTCTTTTGTTTTACTTTCTACGTAACATATTTTTAAATCGTATCATAAAAAAATAGGGTTTTGTCTTACAAGTGCAGTTCAGTTGGTAGCTACAGAGATAATTTATGTAGCGGTTGGAGTTCGAACCCCGAATTTCTCACTTCTCCACACTTATATAATATGTGTGAATCTAGTCACTAAGCTACTTGACAAAAATAATAAACCTCATTATTAATTGATTAAATCAACAACATACACAAAGAGGGTGGTATTTAGCATGGAAAAGAGAAATAGTTTTTCACCATGGGAAAGTGTAAATATTGACCATTCGATAAGATAGAGAACATAGTTTTATCATAGACATTCAACACTAATTTTGTTTCCCCGCACCCACTCACCATTGGCAGATTTCCTTCTTCCTCTCCTTCAATCCTTGGCAGTGACAGAAAAATAGATTTTTCAAAAACCATTCCCTACATTTCAATGGATTTATGAAAAGTGACAAGCTTTGTTAATGGTGTTTGAAGTTTGTAACTGATCCCCTGTCAAGAACACGATAAAAACTATTCATGCCAAAAATTCATTGGGCTTGTGGTTCTCTCTAACCCCTGAAAGCAATTCCTCCAATCTAAAAACCAAACCCAAATTCAATCCAAGGATTTTGTTCTATTATTTGTGATTGGTTCTTGAAATTTTGGGTCTTTATGTTAGTTTCGTTATTTGATTTCTCTGGATCTGTGAATTTTTTATTAATTGAAATTTGAAAGATGAGATTAAGTAAGTATAAGAGGTGATCAGCTCCAATCTGTTTAAACGGGAAGGAGACTCCTCATTTTGTTTTGGAGACAATCAATTCTTTGCCTTGAAAGCTTCCTGAAGCTTGAGAAAAAGAACCATATTTTTTTCTCTATCATTGAAATTTTTGCCATAATATACAAGAGGAAAAAACACAGACACGAGAAGGAGAGGAAGAAGCAGAGTTGGGACAACTAGTGGTTGGTGAGTGGGGCATGAGAAGATAATATGTAATCTGGTGTTGATTGCCTATGATAGAAGTATGTTCTCTACTTTATCTAATGGTAAAAATTAGTTTTCTCATGATGGGAAACAACTCTCCTTTCCCATACTTAACTCCACCCAAATAGAGGACTGGATCTGGAACATCCTCCATCCAGACCCTATTAGAGTCAGAGAGCGCAAGTTGATTGCATGTATAATATTGGAGAGGATTATTGGTGACGATTTGTATGAATATATGCATTGTTGTTGAGCCATATATTCATGCATACACGACTCATGGTGATGGATTTTATATCTGTATTGGTGACGTTTATGATGTTTTTGTTGCATCATGAGGTGACGACCTTGTTGTTGGTGATGGTACCGTGTGCATATAGAAGGTGTGTCTAGGTGCATAACATGTTTTTGCATGAGTCCTAGTTGCGTTTGCGCTTAGTGTTTGATGTGATTGGTGATTTACATAATTGTGATGTGGTGAATTATTGATGTTTATGAATAATGTTGAAGTTGAATTATCTTTTAATTTGAGTTATTTGAAGTTTAATTTGATGAATACATTTTCAATTAATTATGTTTGATTATGATGATGTGAAGCTAACCCCCAGTGGTTTGTGGTGGACCGCCTACCTATTTGTATGAATGGGTAGACGGCGTGCAGGATTAGTTAGATTGCTTGCTTGGTGAGAGCTTGAGGATAGCGGGAGCTACCTCCGTTATCTGTTTTTGGAGTCTTAGTTTAGGCTCTAATTTAGGATGTCAGTCTTTATGTTTATTCTGGATTGAATTATGTTGTTGAGATTTTACCCATATGTCGGGGTTGGAGATTTTATATGATGATGTATTTATGAGTTGATTACATGTATATTTTTAAGAAGTATGATATATATCCGCTGCGACTTTTTGAGAAGTTTTTGATATGCATGATTTGAAGTTTATTGAAGACATACGTCTATTTCATGAATATTTGTATTATTCGCATGTTTTATCGCTTTAATAGAAGTAGGGCGTTACACATTCCTAAGGTCTTCTAGGTTTGTAACATGGATTGTCACCAAGCAAGGGATCTATACCTAAAGTCTCAATTTGGCTTTACAAAGGATAATATCATATAAATCAAGGTAGGCTCAAAAAGGCTCAAGGGACCAAGCACTTCGCCTTAGTGTGTTCAAAACAAGACCAATCAACAAAATAAAGAAATATCGCAAGTTCTAGAAACAACAGTTGCATGGAACACTCATATATGTAAAATCGAAAAAAAAATAAAATTTAGGCTATGAACCTTACAAGTTGAGTTATCTGAGAGTTGTGGCTACCTATTTCATGTTGTCGTACACTTCCCTTTGAATCAATTAGGCGTCATCCTCCTTTGAACTTTTGGAGATATCATTGGTATAGCACTGTTATGAGATTGATAAATTTCCAAAAACAAACATATTCATTAATAATAAACAAAGGAAAGAATTACAAACGGGGGATAGAAATTAAAAACTGACTGACATGGTAACACAATATTCGACACCAAAAGAAAGTACATCAAACAAAACATCAAAATACTAGAAACATAAAATAGAAAGCTGAAAAGTAAACTGCTGCACTCCAAGTCCATCACTGCTCATCGTCCTCGGTATCCTCGGACTGCAATCAACCTTCTTACCCCTCACGATTGCCAAATCATCCTCCTTTCCATATGCATTAGCGAAGAACTCAAGAGCTATTGTGCGGTTGCTCTCCTTAATCACCATGTTGTTGAAGTGCTTCCACCCTAGAGCATTGATGGTGGTTTCAATCTGTGAGTAGCGTTGGAGATTGACAAAGTCAAATTTTCTCTCTCCTGCGAACTTTTAACCTTTTATCTTCTCAGATCTCTCCTCATTCTCAGGATCTAAAAATTTCTCATAAGTGGGTAGTTTTGGTGGTTGGGTTGGTTGAGTGTTACGGGTTCCTCTGGTTTGTTTGTGTGATGTGGAGGCCATTTGTGGGGTTAGGTTTTGATCGGTTGGATTGGTGAAGATTGTTGAGAGAAAATGGGAATTTGTGAATTAGGGTTTGATGAATTAGTGGTATAATGGTTTATGTGTGTGAAATTGATGGGTTTGGATGAATGTAATGAAATCTATGGTGAAGGTTTGGAGTTTATGGACGAATTTGAGAGGTTGTGAATGGTCTGGAGAAATTTTGGCAGAGGTTTGGTAAGAGTGAAATGAAAATTTTCGCAGCCTGTATATATAGGAAATTCAAATCGTGCCAAGTTTGGGTCCTAACGAGCCACGATGCACTCTATAACGGTCAACAAATTTGACAACGACCCACTCACATGTCGCGATGTGTACCAACGTGCCATAATCATAATTTCTGGGCACCAACATTCCACGATCATAAACCAACGTGCCACGTTCTTAGCACCTCCCAACAATCGTGCCACGATTTGAAGTTCAACATGCCACGAAATTTCCAGTGGCTACGGCCTTTGTTTTAGACTTCAAATCGTGCCACGATGGAGGTTCATCGTGCCACGTTTGTTTGGACTTGGAAAAAAATTTCTTTTTGTTTTCAGCTTTCAAAAATCTTTTTTTTTTTTTATCTGTAAAAATGCATAAAATAAATAAAAACAATACCTGAGCGGATCTAAAATCTGATGGGTTGCCTCCCACCAAGCGCTTCTTTATCGTCACTAGCTTGACTTCAGATGACTCCTAAGGGTCATTTAACACCACACCTGCTCTTTCTTTTGGGAGTTCACCTCCAAGGTAAGGTTTTAACCTTTGAGCATTTCCCTTGAAAGTAACTTGTTCTCCAGGCTTAACCAGTTCTACAGCTCCATATGGAGAGATGCTTTCAACCATGAACAGACCAGACCACTTGGATTTTAACTTCCCAGAGAACAATTTCAACCTGGAATTAAATAGCAAAACAAGTTTTCTAACATAAAACTCTCTCCTCACCAGACCCTTGTCATGATACCTCATGGTTCTCTCTTTGTAGATTATGGCGTTCCCATACGCACACAACCTCATCTCTTCCAGCTCATTAAGCTTTAAAATCCTTTTCTTACAAGCTAAAGTTTGATCAAAATTCAGGGCTTTGATAGCCCAATAAGCTTTGTGTTCTAACTCCACTGGGAGATCACATGCCTTCCCATAGACTAACTGATAGGGCGACAAACCAAGGTGCGTCTTATTGGGCTACCTTGTTTCAACATCATTTAGAACCCTACTAAGATAGTAAATGGCTCTTTCTACGCCATTTTCATCATCTTGTGCTAGCATACTTCCTATTGTATTATCCGAAGCAACTATATACAATTTCATTACTTTATCCCTAAGGGGAGGTAACAAAATAGGCGGGTTCATCAAATAAGCTTTGATGTCATCAAATGCTTTTTGATGTTTTGGTTCCCATTTGAAAACATCTTCTTTCTTCAGCCGTAGCAGTGGTGAGAAGACTTCAGTCCTACTGCTTAGATTCGAAACGAATCTTCTGAGAAAGTTGATTTTTCCCAACAAAGATTGAAGCTCTTTCTTTGTTGAAGGCGGTTTTGTCTCCAAAGTTGCCTTTGTTCTGTTTTGATTAATTTCAATGACTTTTTTGTGCACAATAAAACCTAAGAAATCGCCTGCACGCACACCAAAGGCACATTTCAATGGATTCATTTGCAATCCATATTTTTTCATTTTTTCGAATGATCTTTGAAGGTGATTTAAATGATCCTTCTAAGAAGATTATTTAACAACAATGTCATCTGTGTAAATTTGCATAAATTGTCCTATAAAATCATGAAACATAGAATTCATTGCTCTTTGATAGCAAGCACCAGCATTTTTTAGACTAAAAGGCATTACTATGAATTCATAACAACCTAAAGCCCTTGGACATCTAAAAGCAGTCTTAGGAACATCTTCTTCAGCAATATATATTTGATTATAGCCATAATAGCCATCTAACAATCTTAAATATTCATGGCCTGCTGCAGAGTCAACAAGCATTTATGTCACTAGCATAGGGTATTCATCTTTTAGGGTAGCTAAGTTTAAGTCTCTCAGATCTATACAGACTCTAAGAGTCCCATTTTTCTTAACAACATGAACAATATTAGCTAGCCAATCTACATACCTTGCAAGTCAGATGAAGCCGCATTTTAGCAATCTCTCGATTTCTTTATTGATCTTCGACTGGATTTGTGGTGCAAACCTTCTTGGAGTTTGTTTCACTGGATTTTTGTTAGGTCGAATTGGTAACTTAAGTTCTACTACATCTCGATTCAAACCTGGAATTTCATTGTAATCCCAAGCGAAGCACTCTTTGTATTTCTTCAACGATTCAACAATTTGAATTTTGAAGTCTTTGTTAATTTTGGTGCTAATATAAGTTGGTCTTTTCATTGAACCATCACCTAAATCAACTTCTTCCAAAGAGCCTTCATTTTCTCAGTTGATCCCATTGGATCCGTCTCGAAACCCAAAGGTTCATTATCATAGATACAATCTAACCTTTGGCTTTCAATCGCACTAAATCAGAAATCATCATCAACATCTTTGATTGATCTTTCTATTTTGATCTTGGCTTCCAAAGCCGTTTTTTCATTGTTCTCGGCTACATAAGCCGTAATCTTTTCCCAAAAATTGGGTTCAGTCGTCATCAACGCTAACATCTTCCCACCCAAATGGTAAGGCTCCAATTTCAGGATGCCTCAAGGCTGGGGTGTTTGGATACATAGAGGCTCTAGTCCTCGTCATATCACCTTCAACACATTCCTTCTTCCAAATGAAACCATCTCTTGGATGCAATTTCATTGACCAAAGGAAATTGCCATGGTTCTCATAACCAATCGCAGAAATAGGGCATGGCCCAATCCTAGCTAACTGTTTGTCGAAGGTCTTCTTTGTGATGGTTGCAACTTCGGCCACAAAGTAACTTTGGTCTGCTTCAATATTTTCTAGCACACCATTTTCTTTCCAAAGAGAGAGTCTTTGGTGCATTGTTGAAGGAACAGCTCCAACACCATGTATCCACTCTCTGCCAAGTAGCAGATTGTAGTTAGCTTTTGACTCAACTACCAAAAATAAAGTTTGCCTTTTGATAGTCCCTACCACTAGGTTAACTTCAACAGCACCGAGGGAACTTCCAGATTTCCCTTCGTAGTTGCAAAGAACTACATTTTGTGGCTTCAAATCAGCTTCTGACAAGCTAGTCTTTTTTAAGAGACAGTGCGATAATAGATTTACCGTTGCACCTCCGTCTACCAGCATCTTCATTATCCCAACATCGTTAATCTTAGCTTGGATGAACAAAGGTTTAAGATGATGTTGCATGTGATGATTAGGTTTTTCGAACATAGCTTGTTGTCCTTCTACACAACCATTATCCATCACGTAATAACATTTTGGCTGGTGAGCCGTCATTTCTTATATGAAATCCTCTTCATCCTCCATAACCTCTGATATAACGTCATATTCAATCGGTAGCATTGATACGACAAGAATTATATTGATGCTAGCTTCGGAATTAGTGAAATTTGAAGTTAGTTCTTGATCTTCGACCGAAAGGCCATTCTTCACAACTGAAAGTGGAGGAAAGATTCTCTCAGAAGCAGGCTTTCTAAGCGCGCCGAAAAAAGTTGGCTCTTGGCTCTTCCCTCTATCTGTTGAACTATATGGCTAGACGAAAACCAAACTAGAGGGGGGGTGAATAGCGCTTTTGAAAAACTTTTCGGAGATTTAGTGAAAAGAGATTTTAACAAAATTGACTATTTGAAATGTGCTTGAACAATCACAAACAATGAATTAACAAATATCAAATATATGTGGAACAAGATTTTATCTTAGAATTGAGAGATTCACGATACAAATCTTTTTAACACAATCAATTATTAACAAGCCTTGAACAAGATACAAAACAATATACAATTTCAAACAAACCTATATGACAATAAATCTAATTATCAATTGAAAACACAAAACACATGAATTTGACTAATTGAATTGGTATTCCAATTAATTGATCCAAGGGAAATTGTTTTAACCTAAATCAAATGGATTTAGATTAATCTTTTAAGAAAACACAACTTAGATCAAAACTAGCAATTTACTAATCAATTATTCAAATAATCAAGTGCTATATTAAAGTAGAGAGAGAGAGAGAGAGATAGAGAGAGAGAGAGAGAGAGAGAGAGAGAGTGAGAGAGAGAGAGAACACCGATGTTTATAGTGAAGGTGAGAAAAACACAAGAAGGGGGGTTGAATTGTGTTAGCTTTTTCTTCGTTTTCTCCTACTGAAGTCACTAATCAGAAGCAGATAGAATTCAGCTTCTG
>Ga0315915_1003940_pt1 | contig 18812 bp, 9 predicted proteins | sample MpolbnodulesMG_FD_207738 | JGI IMG/M metagenome (GOLD analysis project Ga0315915, IMG submission 207738) | Medicago polymorpha root nodule microbial communities from Los Angeles, California, United States - branched nodules | ecosystem: Host-associated > Plants > Roots > Nodule | place: USA...
ATTTAGAATATTTCATATCATATTTTAATTATATTGTGATATTTTTTATTATTTATTATCTTTTTGTTGTGAAAGTGCGGGTAATGGGTTCGGGTACGGGCATTTAGATACCCATAGGGTATGGGGATGGGCACCAAACTTATTGCCCACGAGGGTATGAGCTCGGATATGGGGATTTTTTTAAAACGCGGGTACGGGGATGGGCACTATGGTACCCTACCCAATGGGTACCCATTGCCATCTCTATTTGCAGCTTTTGATTATAGAATTGATTTCTACACACTAATGTTTAGTTCAACTTAATTTTACACGTATGTATGTATCCAAACACAGAACACTTTTACTTTCAAAACACTTATAAACAAAATAAATTTTACAGAATTTATCGCATTGAAATGTAAAGTATGAATTTTGCACACAAAAATGTTACTGCACTCGATATTAAACTAGAGAAAAGAAAAAACTAAAAAATAAGGAAATTTACAGCACTTGGTAACAAGCTTTTGCAGTTTAAGGGGTATGTGGAAAAAGATACACTTCGTAACAAAAAATTGATAAAGTACCTTAGTCTCAGTGATGGAGAGCAACCAGCAGAGAAGGAACCGATTCGGAATTGATTTTTTTTTAAGTATCGCTTTGAAATAGTGACACAAACAAGGAAATTGATTTTTGCACTTTTTTATTTATTTATTTATACTCTCGATTGAATCCATTGATAGATTTTTTTTTCGGTTATATACTCTGTCCGTTCCTTTTTAAGTGTTTTTTAGGGTGAATTTTTTGTTATTATTTAACTATATTTTTGTATTTTAAGGGTATGATTTGTTAGTTATACCATTTATCAATTACCTTTATATTTTTCAATAAAACTAATTAATGTTATCTTTTTTTTTTCTTTTCAAAACTCGGTATCCGATTCAAGGACCGACTAATCCGAGAGGACCAATCCCACCGCCCACCTGCGGGGGCCCCGTTTAAAGCCAGAGCAAGCTCTGTATGGACTTAGCCCACCGAAATTAGCACCGGAAAGAATCGAACCTAAGACCTTTGGAGGAGCAAACTCCAAGATCTCAAGTCAACCACTAGGCCAACCCCAAATGGATTAATGTTATCTATTTGGAAAACTAAAGTTTGTTTATTTTGAAACAAAGTTTGTTTGATTTTCAATTTTTTCTTGTTATCTTCAAATTTAAACAAAATTTTGTTCCAAACAATGGTTCCAAGAAGAGTTAAAGTTCTATAAATAAGATGAGTATCAATTGTTAAAAATTTCAAGTGTAACTCTAGCATTGGTTGAAGACATAGTTGAAGCCTTAACTTTAATTAAAGGAGTTGGAAGAAAGTAATTTTTTCTTAACTTTTGATTAATGTGAAGTTGGAATAATTTTTATATTGACTTAAAATAAATAAAAAGATGTGCACAATATTTAGAAAATTGACAATTGTTTGTTATGAGAGAGTGCACACAAAAAATAGGAATTTGTTGGAGGAAAAGATAATAACAAACAATTGTTTGTTACGAGAGAAAGATAACATATTAAATTTATTGGAAAGATAAAGTGTGTGAAAAATAGGAATTTATTCGTTGATTAAAATGAGGTATAATAGGAAGAAAATGTGCAAAAATACACATTGCTATTTTGGTGTTAATTTTCTGAAAAGACACTTAAAAAGGAACAGATGTTAATGTATTATTTTTTTTAATAATTGTAAATCAAAATCAAAATTATTCCAACTTCAAATTAATCAGAAGTTAAGAAAAATTTAACTTTCCTCCAACTTCTTTATAAAAAATTAAGACTTTAACTATGGTTTCAACCGATATTAGATTCACCTTATGTGAATGTTGAAGATAAAAAAAAAAAAAAAACCTTTGTTTTAAAATAAAAACAAACTTAAAAAAAACTTTGTTTAATTAGATAACAAATTTTAGTTTAATTAAAAACAAGCTTTGGTTTTTCAAATAGATAACATTAATTAGTTTTATTAAAAAAATAAAAGAGTAGTTGAAAAAAGGTACATAATTGATAAATCATAGCCTTAAAATAGCAAAATGATATTTAAATAGAAATGTTAAATCGGTAGTCAAATGACACTTAAAAAGAAACGGAGGGATTACATGATTTTGAACTGGATTTTTCACTTTTAATCGTAACTTGAACAAATTTGTCTTTTTTTTTTTTTTTTTTATATAAATACAAATTTGTCTATAAGGTTACACTACTATTGTCATTAAAAAATATATGAATTTATATTATATTTGATATATTAAATAAGTATAGTTTGTTACAACATGAAAATGCAAAATATCTATAGATATAATTTTAATCAAAATCAAGAAAATTTTAACCAAAAATTCATAAAAACATAATTTATATGCATTATGTGCACCGTGTGAATGGTATAAATAAGTTAGATTGGATTGAGACTCTTATTATAAAGTTGTTTTATGCACCCATTGCATTTGTTCACCTCATAAAATGAGAGAATAATAAATATTTAAAGATATAATAGAAAAAATAACATTAATATTTCATTGATCTCGTAAAACAACTTATAACTTAAAACAAATTTTTTCATGGAACGATTTATAATTTGAGACCGAGGGAGTATCATTTGATTAAAATAAACTAATTTCAATTTTTTTTGAAAGAATAATTTCAATTTTTTTTTTTTGAAAGAAAATAATTTCAAAATTTATTGAAACCATTGGTATGTGTGGATTAATTTAAACCAATAAATAATGGGCATTGAGTTTATTTAAAGTGAGAAATTCGTTTTAAAGTTAAAGTGATGTCGCGATTGTGGAGACAAAGGGAAATAAAATTGGTTTTTTTTTCTTTCTTGGTACAATAAAATTGGTGCTTAATTTGAGTTTAGAGTGAAATAACTTGAAAATTTTAGACTTTTTTTTTTTGTTACAAAAGAGGAAAAAAATTAGACTTTAAAACAAGACATATCAATAATAATAATTAAAATAATGTCTCACATCGGATAATATGAAGAAATATGCAAAGGCTTCATCATATAAATAAAAGTCTTGTGTGTTAGTATTACATGCACCAATAGTTAGTGGGTTTTTCTATAGCCAAGCATTACTTCTACTATTCAAAATTTGTAATTATCAATTACATTATACAATTTCTTTCTTTCTATATTTCTATATGGTATCAGACTGAAACGGTCCAGCCCCTTCTCCCTCTAAATAAGGACGCCGTTCCTAACCCCAGCTGTCACCCTCGCCGCCATGGCCACCGACAGCTATACCTTAATCACCAACCCCTATGAACCATCCAAACCACTTGCCTGCATCACCCTTGGCAGTGTAACCAAACTTCTTTCCACCAATTACCTTAATTGGCAACTCCAGGTTGAAGCTTTCCTTGATGGCTATGATCTCCTCAAATACCCAGATGGATCGTTACCAGCATCGTCCAAAACGATCACAACCACTGCCCAGACCCCAATGACAACAGAAAATCCTGCCTATCAAACTATGGTATTTATGGAACGATATATTGAAATGTGGTATTTATGTTCATAAAACTATGCCACTACTACTACATCCATCATAAACTCGATTAGCTAGAGGTGTGAATTGCATAAACTCTCATCCCTCAAACCACTAAACCATATCATGGCTTCATTTTGCTAATTTCTTAATAGTCCATCATTTATAATAAATTTGTTGTATATATTAATGGGAACTTCTACGGTACACTGATAAATTATTGTGTACCGGTACTCTTGCTTCAACAATCTATAAATTAATTATTATTTTTATAAAATAAAGAGCTATTTGTTGATATTTATATTTTAGAAAAGATCATTTCATAAGAAAAATATCATTTCATTATTTATAAAAAATCATAATAATTTTTTTTATATTTTATTGTAAAAAATAATAAAAATTCTTTATTATGAGTTATAAAAATTTCAGAAAAATAAAATTTCATTTTGTCGACGTTTTTGGCAAATAAGATTTAGTTATTATAAAAATAATTTTTTTCTTTAAAAAATAACTCATTTAACTATTAATTTAAGGATTTGGTGTACCAATACACTTAAAATTTTGGACGTACCATAGAATTTGCCATCTATTAATACTCATGTGTTATTCAAGTCAACTTTTATTTTCTTGAGGATATCTTTTATTTTATTTTCAAACTCAACAATACATATACTCTGAATAAATGGAACCTACAAATTATTTTGATTTGAAAGTTTTGCAAATAGAAAACTGCAACTTGGAGCAATGAAGCGAAGAATAACCCATAATCTTAATCCTATCCTAATAATAAGTTTTTTGATGACTTTTTTCATGTGAATAGTAAATATTTATTAGCCAACTCAATAAAATTACAAAAATGCTTTTGAAACAATTATATATATAATGTATTATTCAATGAATACTTGCATTTTATCAATTTTAAAGATGCCCGTTTTGGCACCGATAATTACATTTACAGATACCTTGATCTAAATTAGGTTTTTTCAAATCGCATTTCGTACAATCGCAAAACCCTGTCCATGATTTGTTTTTGGATATGCACTTATTATTACATTCTATGTTTCCTGCTTCACCGGGTTTACATTTGGACACAGGTCCTGTTAAACATATATTCTGTCCTTCCACTTGTTGTAGCCCCATGTTCCAAACTTGTAATAATCAAAAAAGGAAAAAGTTAGATTAATATAATATAATGTTTGGCTAAACAAAAACACGAAAAATGTCACAATATTGAAGGGAAAAAAAAATTAAATATACTTATCAGCAGCAGCTAGAACTAGAATGACAAAAAAATAGAAAAAGTTTGAAATTTGATTGGCCATTTAACTTGAAAGCAATTTTAGGTCAAGTTTCTTTTTTCTTTTTGTCTTGTTCCCCCCCAGCATCTTGTTTGTGTTATATATAGACTTTCTGAAATGTTCCTCACAATCTCTGTAATTAAGTCAAATATCTGTTTTTAATATAAAATAAAATGAAATTTGTCTTTTTAATTTTTTTTATTCTCCAAAACAAAATATAAACGCATTACAGATAATTGTAACAAAAAAAAACGCATTACAATTAATGTGTATTATTTCTTTTAATTGCTATTAATTAGTCCTTTTTAAAAAATTATTGCATTTAATTATATTGTGTATTTCGATTTAGATGGTCTCTGTATAGAAAGAATTTTTCTAGTTACACCTAATTATTTCTGGTTACATCCTAATTTTTTTTTTTGGTGATGGCCAGGGTTTGAACCCCGTACCTTACATATATTATTCATTGTCCATACCAATTGAGTTAAGCTCACGACGGTTACATCCTAAATTGACAATAATAACCCAAATTCCTTTTAAAATTTTAATCATTATCATTTGTTTCCATATCTCGTTTCTTCCCCATCTTCCTTGTCCTTTGTCCCCATCCTTCATTTCTTTCATTTTCCTCTTCTATTATTTCCATATCCATATCACTAATTCAAACAAGATGGACTATCTTATTTTTGGATTTCATTTTTGCTAGCAATCATTTGGATTTCATTTTTCTAATGTAATGTAGTGATTTACCAAATTGAATTTAGTGACCATCATAAATTATAACAAGGATTAATAATGCATTCATCCATTATTAATTTATTATACCCAGCCCATCCTGAAAAGTGTGGATTTACGAGAACAATAATTTTTTAGGAAAGGATTTACGAGAATAATATAAGCATAGGGGTGATGTTTTCTATGACATAGAAAAATGAATCTTTTATATGAGACATTAGTTAAAAGAGAACCAATTCAACGTTAACTTAATTTAATTACGTGCACGTGAAATCAGTTCACGTATCCCCATTGAAAGTTAGACCGAGTGATCAAAATACAAACTTTTTGAAACAAGGATATTTTTGGCATTATAATTAAATTTTAAGTAAATTTGGGTGTAACTAGATAATTTTGGGGTGTTACTAGATTAATCGTAGAGAAAGTTATAAGTGCAAAACTCTACAAATGGTCGAAAAGAAAGAAAGAAGAAAAATAATAATCCATATAATTTTATTTTTTTTTGACAAAAGCAAAATGAGGATCATTCATTCAAATTGATAGAATACATCAGAGACAATAACATGATCAATATCGCTAAAAACGTAAATGATGAATCTGCGAACAAACTCACAGCACACAAATTAATAGCATACAACGGCAAAATGCCTACAAATAATATGATAAAATCTAAATCATCAGAATACTCATGCTTCCGGATCTGCAACGTTGACGCCCAAATCATTGATTGAATCTGTGATTGTCTGAGGTTGATCTTTCAACAAGAAGCAAACGAACACCGCACAACAAGATGCGAAATCAAACAACGCCGCACTTAGACGACGAAATCACGAAAAAACAGAAAAGAAAAAATTGATATATGTGAAAATCATTTATTTAGATTGAAAAAAATAATTTTTATCTTTCTAACAACGTAAAAATCGGTATTACATTTTTTTTGGTTGTGTATTTTTTTTTTGGATATTTGCACACTACAAACTTAGCCTAACTTCTCCAACGGTGAAAGTTGTAATTATGTTTCTTCTTCAATGGGGGATGGATAAGAGCGATGCATTGCGGCTTGAGATCCATTTCGTTACCAACAATCTCACTTCATTGGTTCAATACCTAATTATTCATTGTCTTCGATAAATCTCCCAATCTGACATCAAATTTATCTATCGAAGAACAATTATGAGATTAAATCAATTTTATAAAACCAAAGTAATTTAAAAAATTATGTTTAAATTAATCTTTTAGTACCTTTTAGCGTTTCTTTTCATGACCATGGATGGTTTTGTGTTATATGCGACTACTTTCTGCAAAACTAAAGGTTGTGGTTGGTGTTGAGAAAATACTTTATGTTCATCAAACGACAGAAAAGATTCACATAAGATTTACTAATCGTCATATAGTTATGGTTGTGATGGAGATTTCCGATGAGTATAGAGATACTGCTTGAGACGAACAAGTTCAAGAAGGGAAAATATTGTATTGTATTGTGTGCCAATATCTGATTTTTTATCATGGGCGTAAGATTTACAAATTTCAAAGGTTGAGATTTGGTGTAAGTGGTGTCAACGGATCCCGACTCAATTTAAAAATGATTACAAGGTATAACAAAACCTAAACGAAAGAATCTGTAAAAAGAAAAAAAAAACTAAACGAAAGAAAAAATAAATATTCCATATAATTTCTTTTCTAACAACATAAAATATGGAATTGCATAATATGATTTCTAGAAGATTGGATATCACCTTACTCGTACTCGAGCTTATATCCTTGAGGTAATAATTTTACTGTTCGACTTCATGCTCTTTGGGTATCTAAGTGTCCAAACCCGCGTCTATTACCCACACTCTAACATCAAAAAAACAATAAAAAAAATAAAAATAAACATAACAGCTGAATTTAAATATGATCAAAAATATTTTAAATCAAGGCATATTTTTTTTAAAGAAACTAAATTAATTCACCCAAATTGACTCCGGGGAGAATCATATGAGACCTCAAGGAGGAGCACACTTCTAGATCCGAAACCAATACTACCAGGCCTACCCAAACGAGTTTAACTCATAAAATATTATAAATAATAGTATTTTGCCAAATAAAAAAACATTCAAAATTTGTATAAAAAAAGTGCATGTTGCAATAAATTTCAAACAAAATAAAAATGTTCTCCATATCATGGGAAAAAAGAAGAAGAAAACAATCCCCATTAAAAAATGTAGTTATATATTGTATTATATGTTAAAAAATTATAAAGTCTTAATAATAAGTTTTTTTTAGGGTAAGTCTTAATAATAAGTTGTCGTTGAATTTGCTATATTATTTTACTCACACTCGTACCCATTTAAATTTATCGGTTATGGGGCAGGCAGAGCATTAGAATGTTCGTACCTCATGCGTACCTATTTAAATTTGCAGGTAATTACATGAGCACAAACCCAACCTCATAAATGCGAGTATTTACCCTTCCGTTGTGGATATTTTTGTGGGTGCCTAATAGGTTTGGGTTGAATTGTTATCCATAGGATATTCATTTATTGTTTTTGATAAACTATATTGTTTATGATAAATACATTCATATATTTTTAAGGTTTTTATATTGTTTTTGTTGAATTTTTATGGTTTTTATATAATTCCAGTAAAATATAAGGTTTGTATATAAATTTAGCATAACCTATTAAAATTTAAAATTCATATTAGTGTCATAATTGGGGCTTGCCTACCTATGAAAATTTGAAAAAAGAGCATGTAATATGCCTTCAATATGTTCCTTCTGCTGCAAGCAAGATATACCTACCTCCCAAGCCATGTGCTCTAGCGAAAAAATATGTGATTTTTCACTATTCATCTAGCATGCCTTCCTCCCAAAGTTTCTTTCACCAACCATGCCACCGCCTACACCTATCACACCTCTTCCACCATAATTCCACCCCTCAGATCATCATTCCTTGGCCATGCCGACAAACATAAGCAGATAAACTCCTTATCAAGGTCCAAAAGAAAACAGTTTCAACAAGATCCTTCGCAGACGCTTTGAACAATGTATGTGACATCCTTGTTTCTCAACTTCTTCAACCAATAATCAAACGGGATAACTTTGCAATTACGATATGAGAAGATGAATATCTAGCTTATTTGGCTGCATTCAAGAATAATTTGCATGGAAGAATGCTTTGGTGGCCTAATGGAGTAAGGGAGCCACACTTTTGAAGGTCAATGACTTGAAAAGCAAGCTAGCTACTCTACGGAAATCTCTATGTAAGTGGGGAATCATTTCCCTTGGGAAAGGCTTTTATGAGTTATGATTTTCCTATCTCGAAGATGCTCAGAGTGTTAAATCCATTGGTTCATGAAAACGAAATTTAAAAATATATGTGTACCTTTAAAACTCAACTCATGTCTTTTTTTTCTTTTCATTTCTTAATGTTTATTAACAACGCATGAGACATTAATTTTAATGTATCATAATGACATTTCAAATAATTTTATATTTCATGACCATTTAATTGTCGACGTGTCTATTGCTCCTTAAAATCTATTTCCAAATATATATATATATATATATATATATATATATATATATATACACACACACACATACAACTTTAAAGAGATGATCTATGTGATATAATTTTTAGTCCAGCGATGAGTTTCTCAAATAAAAACACATGGAGAGCTGAATAATTGCAGTCATAATATAAAGGTTTTTAAGGTTTCTGCAATTGCATCTGGATCAACCCTACTTGAATTTTGTCACCATATAAAGGTTCGCATAATAATCGCAACCGTCTCCTCAAGATTTTTTGTGATTGGATATCAACAATCAAGATTTAAAACCATGTTCATCCATAACACATCGAAAATAATTTTTTCAGACAGTGATTATAATAGTGTTGTAACAGCTTAACTAGTTTGCTTAATAATAAACAAATTAACTAGCCACTATTTTTTAGAGCTGTTTCATTATCTTAATTACATTTAGCGATTGAAATCTAATTTTGTACGACTAATCAATCCCAATATAACATACTGTCAAACCATGTATCTGTTGAGAAAAGCCATGTGGGATGTAGCATATACAACTTTAGAAAAAACAATAACATTCCCTCAAAAAAAAAAAAAAACAATAACACAAAATTAGGGTAAGAGAGTAGGCAAATTCTATCTATAAACTATAATATTCCATACCAAATGCTGATAGATAAAATAGTATTATTATTTGTGAAATAAATATGTGTGAAAAAAATGGAACCTAGGAGTTATTATGATATGAAAGTTTTGCAAAGAGAAAACTGCAACTTGGAGAAATGATACGAAGAATAACTCATAATTCTAATAATAATAGTTTTGATGACTTGTTTCATGTGAATAGTAAATATTTTAGCATACTCAATAAAATTACAAATTTTTTTACAATACTCAATAAAATTACAAAAAATGCTTTTGAAAATCAGTTAGAAATCGCATCATATCCACCATTTAACTTGAAAGCAATTTTAGGTCAAGTTTCTTTTATATTTTTGTCTTGTTCCGCATCATCTTTTTTGACTTGTTTCATGTGAATAGTAAATATGTTTTTATTTCCTACAAAATCATGAGTTTTCAAGTTTAGTCCCTATAAAATTTTAATGATAATTTTAATCTTCTAAAATATTGTAGTTTTCAAGAATGGTCCTTATTTTGAAAACTTTTAATGAAAAATGGATATTTTTAGTCCTCCAAAATAGTACCTATAAAATGCAAATAAAGACTAAAAGTGAATAAATTTTTTTGTAAAGACTAAACTTAAAAGTTTGTAATTTTATAGGGTTTAAAAACATATTTAACCCTTAATTTTGTTATGTATTTCCACTGATTAGTTGGTCTCAAACTCTCAATAGAGAAAGTAAATGCAAAACTCTGCAAATAAAACTAATCCAAAAAAATTAAAAACTATACAAATGAAAGAACGAAAATAATGTCCACTTTACTGTTTCCTCATCATTAATTAAAAAAGATTACAAGGTATAACAAAATCCTAACGAAAGAAAAATAAATCTCAGTGGACTAAGGGATTTGTTTTTATAACGTCTGTCCTAATAGTTTTAGCCATTTGTTGCTTTTTGATTTGTTGGAGAATACTACCCCACGTGTAATCTCGATGTAACCTTTTTCTTTTCAGGTTTAGGCCCTCTTAGTCTAAAAAAAAAAAAATCTCGACAAAAAAAAAATAATAATCCATATATATATATATTTTCTTTCTAACAACGTAAAAAAAAGTATTACATTTTTTTTGGTGGTGAAAAAAAAAGTATTACATAATATGACTTCTAGAAGACTGGATATATATTGTTTTTGATAAAGATATCCGTATATTTTAAAGTTTTTATATATTTTTAAAATTTTATGGTTTTTATATAACTCCTATAAAATAAAAGGTTTCTATATAATTTAAAAATGATTACAAGGTATAACAAAACCTTAACTAAGGAAAAAATAAATATTTCATATAACTTTTTTTCTAACAACGTAAAAAAAAGGAACTGCATAATATAACTTCTAGAAGATTGCATTTTGATCGGTGGTGATGAGAAACAGGGATGGACAAAAGATGTATCAAGAGTTGGATGCTTGATTTTGTCAAAAAAGAGAGTTGGATGCTTGATGAATTTAACTCATTGAATATATATTTTATTTAAAATAAAAAATCATTAAATTAATCAATAGGAATAAATTATGGTGCATACTCCTTAAAGAAATAAATTAATTAGAGCCTTGAAAGTTTGTCCTCGTGAGTTTAGCTCAGTTATTATGAACAATACATAAAATATGTAAGGTTTGGGGTTCGAACCCTGACCACCACTCAAATAAAAAAGAGCCTTGAAAGTTTGAGAGAAAATGTGTGAAGATATTGTCACAAAATATTTGGTAAGAAAAGATATGAAACAGCAAAAATCAGACGGGGTAGTTAAAGAAAAAGATCATGTGACTCTGCAAGTGAATAATATTCTCACGTGAGATCCTTAATTTAGGGTTTGGTTTTAGGCCAATTTGCTCAACTCTGAGCACTTCAAATGTTCAAATACAACATAGAAAAAAACCTTAATTTAGGGTTTGGTTTTAGGCATCATTTAGTGTGGGACCGACCTTATCATTGCCACACAAAACAACCTTACTAGTAAAAAAAGTAAAATAAATATTTTATATATATGGAGGGATATTGAAGTGTGGTATTTTTGTTCTTAAAACAGTGCCAATACTACTACTTTCATCATAAAATCGATTAGCTAGAGAGGTGAATTGCGTAAACTCTCTAGATCTTACATATGTTTCATCCCTCATTTTGCTAATTTCTTAATTGTCTATCATTTATGATAAATTTATTTTATCTATTGCATAAATTCATGTGTTATTCAAGTCAACTTTTATTTTCAAACGTAAGAATACATATACTCTGATAAATGGAACCTACAAGTTATTTTGATATGAAAGTTTTGCAAAGAGAAAACTGCAACTTGGAGAAATGAAGCGAAGAATAACACATAATGTTAATTTATATTCGCATACTCAATTAAATTACAAAAATGCTTTTGAAGCAATTATATATATATATATATATATATAATTGTATTATTCAATTAATAATTGTATTTTATCAATTTAAAAGATGTCCTTTTTGACTAGATGGGCAAAAATAAGTACATTCACAAACACCGGGATTTTGTTTTGTGCATTTATTACATTGGCAATTCCCTGCATAATATGGACGTATTTTAGTACAGATTTGATCACAATCTAAGTTTCCTTGTTCACCGGGTAGACATCCGGCCACACGTCCTGTTGAACATAGATTCTGCCCTTCCACTTGTTGTAGCCCCATGTTCCAAACTTGTAATAATGAAAAAAGGAAAAAGTTAGATTAATATAATATAATGTTTGGCTAAACAAAAACACGAAAAATGTCACAATATTGAAGGAAAAAAAAAAATTAAATATACTTACCAGCAGCAGCTAGAACTAGAATGACAAAAAAATAGAAAAAGTTTGAAATTTGATTGGCCATTTAACTTGAAAGCAATTTTAGGTCAAGTTTCCTTTTTCTTTTTGTCTTGTTCCCCAGCATCTTGTTTGTGTTATATATAGACTTTCTGAAATGTTCGTCACAATCTCTATAATTGAGTCAAATATCTGTTTTTAATATAAAATAAAATGAAATCTGTCTCTTTAATTGTTTTCCTTATAAAAATAAAATAAAAACATATGACAGTTAATGTGTATTATTGCTTTTAATTAGTCCTTTGAAATGTTTTATTGCATTTAATTAGTTATATTATGTAGGATCATGTTAACTTGTGCCTTAATGGTATATGTTAAACAACTCAAAAGTAGAAACATTTCCTTGAATTTTGTGTATTCAATTAATCAAAAGTAAAAAAATTAAATTCAAATGTAATTATTACAACAATTTATTTCTATTTTTAGCTCATTAACATTAACTTATGTTTTAAGGGCGTAAGTTAACATTTCACTAAAAGTAAGTGGAAGGGGTTATTAATGAAGAGATCCCTTCAAATTTGATTGAGTCTGTTGGAGAAATAACTTCTGGTTTATTGCATGGAGAATGGATTAAAGTGGAGAGGCAAAATAGGAACAAAAAGGTAATGTTAACGGTTTTAATGGGTATGCTGGGAGCGGAAATGGTTAACATTCACAAAATATTATCCTTTTCACATAATGAAAATAAGGAAGGTCATAATGAAAATATTATTGAAATAAAATTGAAAAAATAAGAAAAGTGTGTCCGCAGCATGGTTAGAACTTAGAAGACAGGACCGATAAAAATAAGTGTCGAAAAGTAATTCTAAAGTTAACAACTTTTGTCACAAGTTCATTTCTTTCATTTTTCTTCATTAATAAAAGAATAAATTGCACTCATCTCTCCTAAGATTTTATTAAAAGACACCCACATTCTCTCTAGTTTGGAAAAAACATCCACCTCCCTTATTTCAATGAGTAATATACTTTTCCCTTTAACACTAACGTCAATTATTTAACTGTTCACAACAAAATCTCTCCTTCATCTTCATTCATAAATTTAGGGATTCTTTTGCGCACAAGTTCGATAATAATATGTTAAATTTACAAATTGGGTTTACATTTGCGACCAATGAGTTGGTAGTTGTACATTAAATTTAAATGTGATTTTTGGGGTGAAAAAATGGGACATGCAATTGGAGATTGTTTCATCCACACCATAACCATTCTCAATTCCAACTTGTTGCGTTCTCATAATAATAACTTGATTTTGATATACAACACAAACACAAGCACACAGCCCCCAATTTGTGGTAATTAAGAGACATGGAATTGAGAAATGATAATTTAAAATTCATAAGGAAGTTGCTGGAATGTCAGGCAATTTGTGTTTTAGGTTGCAAGGTATGTTGCACGTTCCAAGCAATGGTGAGAAAAATCAAATTCGGGAATAAATTTTCAAATGACTAACTATGCAAAGAAAGACTACTTTACAATTGACACGCCAAATTGGTTAAGTAAAATAGATAGAATCTAATTAAATAATTGAATTGAGAGTGGTGTAAAATTCATCTCAGTTTTTATACATAAAATAACTTATTTGATAAGTAATAAATCAAGAATATTTTTAAAAGGACGTATATAATACATATATAAAATATTGGTGCATTACAATTGGCGCCACTAACGGACGTTTGGGTTAATTGTTCTTGTGTACTTCGAAAGTTATTCTTGCGTTGGATGTAGAAGTGTTATTAGTGTTTGGTCGTGTCATTTTAGGAAGGACTTTATCACTTCTTAAACGCATACACATGTGAACTTTTAAGAATAATTTATGCAAAGATAGATTCCAACATGAGACAACGACTGACCCTGACTTTTATTTATTGTCATTGCAAAACACAAAGCCAACGTGAACTGTCTGGTAGTAAATTTGAAAGGCAGTTCAGGACCACTCGGAACTAAGTTCATTCTTGGAATAATTAATTTTTCACCAACATTTTTTTGGTAATAACAGTTGCACTGATAAAGTTCTTCCCAAGATTGGTTACAATCAACCTAGTCCCATTGCACAATCCAGCTAATTGGTCAATTTTCCTCATCAACATAATTGGACATCAAACTTTAAATCTCAACTTGTGGTTTGGAATACCGGAAAACTTGATATTGTTTAAGAATTTGGTGGTAAACCATTCGCTTTGTACCTCACTATTCTCTTCTGATTTGCAAACCGAATCAGAATTGATATATTCCTTTTCGTCGCCTGGAACCAATGACAGAAGGAATTCATTTACGTGCACAATTGCGTCCAAAGTGGGAGCAAGTATCCCCCGCTCTTGGAAAAAATCCAAGATCTTCATGTTTTGCAAAAAATCCGGATAAACAAAATCAACCAGAGAACGTAACGGATCAGAGGAATCTTTTATCAGCAACTCATCAGAAATAGGTACGTTAATTTCTCCACTCTCGTTGGCGGATCATATTCCATCTCCAATTGAAAGTATCCAATTGACAAACTTGCTTATCTCATCTTGGTCGGCACGAATGATTGAAGCACATAAACACATAATTGTTGTAAGTGTGAGAACCTTACAGTGACTCCACAACTTTGATGAGTTGATGGATGAAGCAAGTATGTCATGTCTGCATTTTTTTCTTATCGCTGACAAAATTTGTCTGAAATCACCGTCCAAAACCACAAAAACACCGCCAAGTGGTTCGTCTGTATTATCGACACCATCATAACACATTATATCGTGCATGGTTTAGTCAAACGCCTAAAACAATAATGATGGATTATTGGTGTGCCTCATCCCATATTATTAATTTTGCTTTTTTGAAAATAGAAGATTTGTCGCTCTCTTTATCAAATCCACAACTTGACGTTTTGTACGTCACTTTTCTCGTCTGATTTGCAAACCGAATTAAAATTGATATATTCTTTTTCGTGTCCTGGAACCAATGATAGAAGGAATTCGTTTACGTGCTCAACTGTGTCCAGTGTGGGAGCAAGTATCCCCCGCTCTTGGAAAAAATCTGAGATCTTCATGTTTTGCAAAAAATCCGGATATACAATTTTTTTTTTCAAGGGACTAAAAAAAATCTTAATATTTACACAGAACATTTACTTAATTAACCATTTTTTACCGTCAAATTTTGCTTTTGGATGTCCTTCACTTTCATTCTATTTTTGTATTCAAACCCTATTTATTTCAAACTCCTTCGCATATGATCTATGATGGGGTGTGACAATGAAAAATGTACATGTGTTATGATGAATTTACAAAATACATGTTTATTAGACATTTTAAAATGATACAAAGTTTTTTTAATTAAGTCTATTTTTTTGGTAATAATTACCCAAAAATCTTCAAATCCTTCAACAAAACCACATAATTACCGATAATTCAATCTATTTTTTATACTCTCACGACATATCTTTCACCTTAATGTTTCTCCCATGTTCAAATTTTTTCTTCTTCATATTTGTTGTTTTTTTTTCCTTTCTAGTTTCATTTCTCTATTCTCATGGATGAAAGGAATATAAACCTCCCTTCACGAAATCACCACCAATCAACTTTTTTGAACATGTTGTACCTAATTTTGACCTTATTTGACTACGTTACATAATTATGGATGCAGATAGTCACACAATTGATTAGGATATGTTAATGTGTCAAATGTGAGTTAACATTATTTATTGGATGGAAGAATAAATTTTGAACAACATATAAGTGAGATGACCGAAATACAAAATGCGTTAAGGTGATGTGGTGTCAATCTCACTTGTATGGTTGTTACCGATGTAATACGATCATCCAACCCGGTGAAGACTCACCCGAAAATCCCAACATTATGATAATTTAGTTTGTTAGTTTTCAGTTGTCAATTGTTTATTTCTTTATCTTAAACTTTAGTTATTGGATGTCATTCTCTTTCATGCTATATTTTTTTTTTATTCATTTTTATTCTTTGGTTAAATTTGACAATGGAAAAAAGCATATGTCTAGTGTTGATTTGACAAAATAAACACCTATTATAAATTTTAAAATAATATGCCGTTTTTTTAGTTTGTCTAATATTTTGGCTAAATATTTACTAAAAAATGTCCAACTCCTTAATCAAACCATTAAAATTATCGACAATTCACTCTATTCCTTATATGCTCCTATAAAAGTACACACTCCTTTTTTTCCTTATCATTTCTCTCATGTTCAAACTATTTTTTTATTTTCTTTTCTTTTCTAATTTATTTCGTAACTTCTCATGAAAGAAAGGAACATAAACCTCCCTCCATTAAATCACCACCAACTCACCATTTTTACCATGATATGTCTTCATCTAATTTTATTTGGCTTTGTTACCAAATCACATATGCGGAGAGTCTCACACTTAAAGGGAGAGATGTTAACATGTCTTATATGAGTTAAAGTTTCAAATTGGATGTAAGAGAATATAGTGGCAAACATATAAGTCACTCATAAATCCAATGCCTTTAGGATTTGGATGAAAATGTGATGTTAATCTCACTTGAGTAGTTGCTCTTAGTCTAATGTGATTATCCAACCCAATTTACGCTCCTACCAAAGTCCTACCATTATGTTGAACTATTTTTTTCGTTTTTGAAATTCATTTGCTTAATCCTTTATTTATCATGAAAGAAAAGGATAAAAACTCTTTGTATAAAGTCACCATCAACCCACCTTTTTTAGCATGTCGTGCATCCGTCTAACTTTATTTTATTATGTCTCTATATCCCGATCGCAAAGTGTCTCAAACTTAAGGGAGGGATGTCAATGTGTTAAGTGTGAGTTAAAGTTCTATATTGGATGTTAAATTAGATGTTACATGTAAGTTAGATGACCAATATACCTGATGACTTAAAGTTTTGGTTCATTACGTGGTGTAATTTTTCAACTCCTTCAAAAAATCCACAAAATTACCAACATCTTTTGGACAATATGTTTGACCGAGCAATCCCAATTAGCATGAACAATTAAACCAACAAACTCTTTTAGTAAAAAATCAAGATGAGAGATGGTTTAAGTATAAGAGATATTTCATTTGTCATTATTAATTTTAAATACAAATAAATTTTCTTGTTCATTACGATTTTCCAAATTAAGGGAGAAGGACAAACTTTGAATTTCGATATTCTGAGTTTCGAGTTCAGCTAGTATCTCTAAGATTATCCACAATGGTGGGTGCTTCACCTATTAATGGTGCTTGTAGAAACGAGTGGCTATAGAAGCACCCTATCTCTCTTCACTTTTGTGAGGGACCCCTAAATAAATTGTATAATTTTTTTTTAAAATTCGTAAAATTAAAATTTGAAAAATCATTGAGTTATTGCTATAATTTAATTTTAGATATCATTCAATTCTCCTTTTAAATTGTGTTTATTATTATTATTTCTTTAAAAAAAATACTCTAGAATATGTCAAAGAGACTTTAGGGTGGGTTTATTTCAAGGTTTGTAATATGATTCATAGGACTGTGAGATTAGAAATGCAACATTCCTATGTTTGTTTCAAGTTTTGAAAATTTACTCCCATGAATGTTATATTCGCAGGAATGATATTTACATATGTTTTCTTCTATTGTTATTCTCATGCTTAAATGATGGGAATCTAAAATTTTCATGTTAATGAAACTCAACTTCCTATAAATTCTCACTACCATTAACATTTATTTCCATTTTTATTTTTTTAATTAATTAGTTTCTAAAACATTTCAGAAAATCTAAATTTTTACCAAACAAATTGGTAGGAATGTTATTTCTTGGAATATTATTCTCATAAATGTCATTTCAAGGAATGTAATTTCTTGACTTGAAACAAACACACCCTTAATTTTTCATAAAATAAATTGAGGCTTTTCTAAGACTACTATCATAATCTACAATTTGCAATTTAAAAAAAATTGTGTTTTTCAATTAAAATATTGAGTTAGACTTTGGAGGACACATCAAGATATGTCTCATGACTCAATGAGCACTTACAAAGTTACTCCCTATCAATGAGATCCTCACGCTAATAGTGGGGATTCAATCCACACCCTTGAGGTTGAGTCAACCCATTATTAACTGAGCCAACCTTGATTAGGAATGTTATTATTAGTATTAATAGCAAAAGAGTTTTTCTATCATGTGCAAATTTGCACATGATAAGAAATTTAAAGTAGTAAGTTTGCATTGGAACTTGAACGTTTTATATTGAATATATAATTTGTTATTAAATAGTTATAGTTTTTCAATAAAAAGTTGC
>Ga0315915_1003943_pt1 | contig 18808 bp, 5 predicted proteins | sample MpolbnodulesMG_FD_207738 | JGI IMG/M metagenome (GOLD analysis project Ga0315915, IMG submission 207738) | Medicago polymorpha root nodule microbial communities from Los Angeles, California, United States - branched nodules | ecosystem: Host-associated > Plants > Roots > Nodule | place: USA...
CAAGGCTGATATTGACTCGGTCTACGCTGACGTGGCACCCTAAGTGAGGTGCCACGTGTTATTTTTTTTATTTTTTTTTGCCTTGGGAGGCCAAAACTGCTACAGTTGCAAAACCTAAGGGGCTGTTTTGTAGTTTTTTTCTTAGGGGACCAAAATCGCAACTTTGGAAAAGTTAGGGGGCTAAAACTGCAATTAAACCTATTATAAATTAAACTAGATATATTATTTATTTAATGAATTTAAAGAATTATTTTTTGCCTAATCGAATGAGTGTATTTGAAATAACATTTTCCATTAAATGAAGAGGATTCAATATCGTATTTGGATATCCGTCGACATCTCACATATACATAGATATTTACAATAAAGGTTCCATGTCCAAACACTAAGTGCCACGCACTTTACCATAAGTAACACTCACAGATACAGACTACAATCCACTCAATTTAAGTTCATATCATAAATGATGGAGATGGTCCACACATAAATGTCCACAGTTAGGTGATCTTCTCTTCAATTCAATTCATTTAGTTTAGTTCCATTCATAAACCTACTAATTAATTAACAATGGCCTAGCTATATTTCTAGGTCTTTCCAACATTATTAAATTAATAAACCCATATGGCCAATTTCAGTTTGTTCAGTCTTCATCAATGGCGTAAATTCCTGGAAGTTGCATGTGAAGGGCCCGTAACACAAGAAAATTCTGTATTTATTCATTTATAATACAATAGGAATTAAAGAGTGTCCCTTAATGTGGCAGGGGTACCCCATGTTAGCTAATCTACTTTCAAGTTTGACTCCTATGTAACCGTAAATTCAGCATGTTCTTTGGGTACATGATCATGCTGCTAGATCAAGCAACCCATGTGGGATGCTGTAAAAGTCTACATATATCAATTGAAAGCATATGGGATTCAATTGAAAGTTAGGTTTAAATATTTTGTTTTTCTTGCATTTTTGAAGCATTACTAATACTTATAAGAGGATCTCCAGCACCATGTGTCCCTATTGATTAATTGTGTACTTAAATGAGTTTTGCTTGTACACATATTTTTAAGTTTTCAACTTAAGTATCGAATAAGCCCAAAAAATTACTAACTAGATTCGACTATTTCATATTCTTGTATTTCATTGTGATCATGTGTAAATGATGAGAGGGGATACTTGTGCAACCATCTTCACACACTTGGGTACTATGATTTTTTTTTTTATAGAACACTTGGGTACTATTGATATTGAGCCCTAATAAGACTATATATTCATCCGTTCTAAAATGTAAACAAAAATAGGTCAATATAAGTTGATGTATTTAATATAAAGCTTATAAGTTAGAATAAAAAATTATTATTTTACTTTTTATACTATGCAAGTTTGCACATGATATAAAAACTCTTTACATTATATTCATTAGTATTTAATTAGTTTCTTTGTCTATCTTTTCTATATTGCTTGTGTGTGTTAAAATCAAGAGTTCAAATGTTTGCGACCAAGAAAGATTAATTTTTTTGGACGTGTAAAAGAAATGTAATTTATATAAAGACGGAAGACAAACACGTAACAAGTTGTACCGCTAATCCTTTTTAAATAACAAAATCAATCGTCCTAAATACAAACATTTATAAACCTAGATAGTTAGATAATACAACATTGTTATGCATGACTCTTTAAACTCTTCCTAGAGTTTCAACAAGAGTGCTAGCTATAGCAAGAATTATCATGCAACAAGTTGATGGCGAGCAAAAAATTATGTTCAAGGGTCAAGAAGCACAAACTTGTAGGCTCAAATTTTCCTCACAACATGCAGCAAAATAGGCAAGTGGGAATGGTCAAATCAAAATGTACTATTAGTATATATTGCGTGTCTCGCGAACAAGTGTTCTAAAAGTATTCTTTAAGTATATTCAATTAAAAAACATGTCATTGGAAAACTTAATATTTCATTTCCGATACATTGAATACACAATTTTTCATAAAAAAATTATCTGAAGTCTTTAAAGACTACTCTTAAGACACTCATTAGCATTTTTCATGTATTATTACTTACATAAAAAACATGAACCTTTGCGATTCAAACAGTGTGTTATATATTAGTAATAGTATCAATAGCTTTCAATAATCGAGTTGCATGTGTTCCAGATTAATTAAAAGATATATATGCAAACATGCTGACTTCATTTCAATGTGACACTTAACACTATTATTTAAATAAACAAATACAAAGTCCAAATCTCTATATCACATCTTTTCTCTCTACACAAACTACTTCAAACCCATTTTACATTATTCATTTCATATTGAAACTAAGTTACCAAAATTCTTTTCCAAAGATGTTTAGTTCCAAATCTGAGCAACCACAAAAAACTATCCTCCAAATCAAGCAAGATGACAAGTTTTTCTGCAGACTTCTTACAAAAGAAAGTTCCATATCCAATCCTTCTTTTAGAGTAGCTGTTACTGTACCTTTTGTTTGGGAATCTCAACCTGGCACACCAAAATATACTTTCTCTGAGAAAAATCTTCCTCCTCTTACTCCTCCACCTTCTTATTATTCATGCAAAAAAACACCAATAAAGAAAAACTCAAGATCCAATATTTTTCTTGCACTTTTCCCAAAACTAAATCTCAAGAAAAATATTATGTCTTCATCATCTTCATCACCCTCTAATTCACCTTCTTCACCTTATTATTCTTCTACTTCATGTTCTTCCTCAGACTCATCATCATCATCTTCCAAAGTTGTTCCAAGAAGGAGGCGTTTTCTAAGCTATGATTCATCTATTGATTTCACAAGAGAAGAAGATGAAGATGCTACTTCACCTACTTCAACACTATGCTTTGGTCTTTCTCGTTCAACTAGCACTAAGGCTCATAGTGGATTCCTAGGGTTCTCCAAAAGGTAAGGTTAATTAATAGTAGATTCTCCCATGGCCAACTGGCAAGGGGAGTTCTATTAGCTTAGTACATGTTTCGTATCACGGTGATCATTAGTTCAACGAAATTAGTAGCATTACGATTTTGTTGAAACTTTAAAATATAATTTTTGTCAAAATCGTTGTAGCGCACGTGACTTTGTCAAAGTTATTGTCAATTTAAACATGCACTTAAATAGAGTTTATGTGTAATTAATCTCTTTGATTTGCTCTTCATGTTTAAAGAGCAACCAAATTTTCTAGGATAGTGAGTTTGTTTCTTCTCAAATAATGGGTATGGTTAATTCTAAGGTGTATTTTAATATCTTAAAGATATTGTGATGTTTAAACCATCATATACTGTTTATGGATCATTGAACTTTGTGCTAAAAGTGACTTGAGTATATTGAACACATGGACCTTAATTTCAAGCAAGATTTTGTTGTTATATCTTCTTTTGGTTTTTTTATTTTATGAGTTTTATTATTGTGAGAATAGAATCATGCTAGTGGAGATAAAGAACACATTAGTTTAAAAATTATTAGTACAGAAAGGATAATGCTTGCTAATAATTGTAAATGAATTTTCCAGCTTTTCTTTTTCTATGGCTTTGTGCTTGGTTGATCAATATTTGCAAAACCATGTAGATGTCGTGTGAACCAATCAAATGCATTAGGCATGCCTTCAAATTGAGTTGTTGGTAATAGGTTTCAAGTATTCCTTGATTTCAATTGATTTAGTTATATTAAGTTTGAAGATTGATTTACGTTTGAAAACTTTGATCCAAGTTTGCAAGAAAGTTTATTATTCAAAGCAAATTAATTTGTCTCAATGTATCAAATGAGTTTAAAGACTAGAAACCAAAGATGATCTTTTGGAAAACAATATTAACTATATATGTTTGGAATGGCGGTAAGTTTGAGAAAATCACATATGCATCGTCGTAATTTTGTTAAAGTTGTAACTTGTAAGTGAAATTTTTGTCAAAATTGTTATGATTCGCTGTGATTCTAACAATCGCACCATGAATCCAAACATGCACTAAGTGTGTTTGATTTCATTTTTTAATGGGTTGAAATTAATTCTAATGATGTAGAATTACTTTTGATGTGTTTGAATGTGCTCAAATAGAACCGAGTCTAAATTGAAGTTATGATTTGTTGTTTTTGTTTCTAAATATGATTTTTACATTCAAATTTACTATTGTTCAACTTACTTTTGCATATATGTATTTAAACATAAATCATTTTAACTTTGATTCGTTTTTGACTAAAATCAATTTTGACACCTCACACCCAAACACTTTTTCAAAATCAAGTTTGAGTGTGTTTAACTTGTATATATCAAGCTAAGATTTCTAGTATTTTTTATTCTCTCATTCTTCTCACACATTCATAGAATTTGTCACATATTCTAGAAAAACTCAACAGTTGAATTTTTGTTATTCTTTTTATAACACTGAGAGCCTTAAGCCCACAAGGGCCACAACAGTTGAATTTTATTTTTGTTGAAGGAAACAGTTGAAAATTTTGTTCACTACTAGCTATGTCCCTTTACATAATTGAAGGGGCGGCAGAAGAAACATCTTACTTCATCATATTTGACATATTACTGTATTTTTTCCTAAATAAGGCCAATTTTAGTGTTCTTTTTTTTGTCAACTGTCTACACCATTATTCATTGCAAAGACTAAAAATTTGTAAAGTAACTCTCATACTATTAATTTGTAAAAGTCACCATTTTGTTGTTGTGTCGTATAGTGTAGGTAAAGTGCCCTTACACACGTTTGAATGTTACCTTTTATTTCCACATTTCTCGTGTGTCACGGATTCATGCAGGAGTACAAAATTAAATATATACCTAGACATAATTAAGAGGACTGGGTTTCTACTTTCTACCATAAAGAATACTAGGAACAATGTTATTTTTCAACCACTTCCTTAACATTAATCAAATCAAATAGTACTCAACAATGTACCTTCAAATAGTGTTTGGTTGATGTCTCAGTGGACTTTGATTTCTGACAAACTTTGCCACTAATTAATGTTTGCACAATTCAAATTCTATAGCCAAGGTTAAAAATATTTTCATATATATTGTAGATTGTTTTAATGAACTATTTTGTTTAATAAAAGTTAACATCCTTATAAGTTAAAATAAAATAAATTATAAATATTTATATCTACGGTGAGAATTTTATTCTATATTTCAAACTCACCGTAAATCTGAACACACAAAGCTAATACCTTGTGTCAAGTTACTAAAAAGAAAATGTAAATGGTAAGGTATAACCACCTCATTAGAATCATAAATGGGGTATAATTAACCACCTTATACATTGTATTATGGATCAAATACTTTGATTATTTTTGGTGTGTCTTTCTGCCTACATTATAATATGATGCAAATCAAATGCAAAAGAAGTATAAGAGATCTCTATTCCAGAATTAATAGATTGAAGGATACCCAACAACCAAACACTTGTTTGATCTTGGTTGATCTTATATAAATTTGTCGGCAGAAAAAACTTTGAACTTCTCCCAACTTGCCCACGTGCATATGGGCCACTCTATATATGTATGATAATATATATGTATAGAAACAAAATATTACTAATAGTGATTCAACAAGAGTTTAATTAGTATGAATCAATAGGTGTGTATTATTACATTTAATTAACAATTGTAAGAACAATGGAATAAAGTATACAAACCTTTGTATCAATATATATAGCACTACTACAAAATATCCCCTTTAATAGCATTCATTTTAGCGTTTAATAGCGCTTTTGAACTGCTAAGAAAGCCCCCGCTATTATAGGTCAGAACCCCTATAATAGCGCTTTCTAAACGTTATTAAATATCAGTGTTTCAATAGCGCTTTCAGAAAAGCGCTAATATAACCTTATTTTTGTGCTACGGATGTTTCTTAGCATTTTTTAGAAAGCGCTATCTTAACTATCCCCCTTTATTAGCGCTTTCAGAAAAGCGCTAAAAAAAAGTCCTATTTTTTTTTATTTTTTGAAATTACATCCACAACTAAAACAGTGAAAATAAGATTCAGACCAGACAAAAAAAATATACTTATCATAAACACTAGTCATCCATTAATAGAAATAAACAATAATATGTTGATAAGAAACTTAATTACAAATGACATCTAATGTACACTTACATAAAATTGCAAAGTCTGTGCACAATACGTATATATGAATGATGACAAACCTAAAGTAACTAATAAAACCTTGGCTTTTTTTCTCCAATTTTGCATACAAATTGGAACCTCCCGACGAACGATGACTCCAATGTAACCGACAAAACCTTGGCTTTCTTCCCCAACTGGTTGACCATAACCATTCTAACGAACCTGAAGTAAGATTGCATGGTATACGAAATGAATTCAGCAATGCATCAACAAATCCAAAAACTCTCCATAAGGGACATGACATAGTAAACAAATTCCATAAAGAATACATATTCTTTAACAACCCCCCAATGTCAAATGTTTTATTCTATTAACTACTCACAGTAAAGTCAACAAATTTACCAGACATAATACTTAATCAATTTTGTCACAGGCTCACTAATAGATTGCATTTTACCTATTAATACTTATCTTCATTCAAGATTTAGTGGGGGTCCCCAATATGTGTATCAATCTTGGCCAGAATATATAAGTACTTATATCCATAATCAACAATTTAACTACTTATAACCACACAACAATTTAATTCTGTATTGTTCAATTTCCAGCACATAATATAACCAACATGCCCAAATTTTATATCTCTACCATAATAAAAAGTGAACTAACCTGATTCACGAGAGATGAGGACAGTCTATGCAAATGCTCAGTAAATAATCGGTAGAAAAAATCAGAAGCTTGAGAAAAGTTCGAATCCAAAAGTTGGAAATCTTGTTCCTAAAATAAAAAATAAAAGTATAAATCAATTTCAAGTTTTGGTTATCGAAATATAGGTTAGCAATTTCAAAGTTCAAGAATAGAGTTTGTTTTACATACATATATTCACTTGAACAAATAGGAATAAAGTAGTTATTCCATTACCTTTACTTTCGTCAAAAGTTAATCTAGAGCAAACAGTCAATTCTCCTAGAGAAAGACTGTAACATAACAAAACAATATGGTCACAACAAACATCAGCAGGAAACTAAAATAAATAAGCAATCAAATGGAGAATGCATTATCGCTAGTTCACAAAATATCTAGCTAGATTCCTACAACATTTTAAGCATGATAAACAAAAGTTATACATACTAGTCTAAAGAATATAGAGGCTAGAAACTTTTTTCTTCTTCTTTGAATTGTGTACAGTGATATTCTAAAGAATATAGAGGCTTTAAACTTTTCTTCTTCTTTTTCTTTGATTCATATAAAGAGGAAAGTAGAGGCAAAATAAGCAGCTTAAAATTCATACTTGGTGTGACGACATTGACATCGGTTAGTCTTGTAAGTAAAATAGGGCTAAACTAGAGATTACCAACAACTCTACTAATATTCATATACTTAGGCCTGAAAACAAATCCTCAGAGCAATCATAATAAAAATACATGGTTCTTATTGAAATCAAACTATGCCTACCTTACATCTCATTTAAAAGGATCAAACTAACTTAGTTTTTACCACCATTTTTTTTTAATATTTTTTTTGTCAAATATCTTAGTGGCTAGATTCACACACATTATGTGTGGAGAAGTGGGGAATCCAGGGCTCGAACCCCGGCCCCGCACAAATTATCCCTGGTAGCTACCAATTGAGTTACACTTACGGGACTAATATTATTATTTTTCCATAAACTAAACGAATCAAAGCCTTAAACCCTAAGATATTTTTCTCTTCATAATAAGTATAAAATCCATCACTCTCCTTCCAGCTCAATAAACGTGGCAACGTAGCGTAAAACATGTACAATTTAATGTGATTCATTATATTTAGTCCCTGCTATTTGAGAGGTAACCATATTATAAGACACTAAGAAAAAATAAAGTATCAAAAGATTGTTACTTGTCAATGCTTGTGTTAACAAAAAGTAGACAAATTAGATCACAATGTTGGGATAAGGTAGATTAACCTCTGACATTCATGAACTATAATGATTCTTATTTGATATAACCAAAACTGATGCATTGAAAATTATGTACAAGACACTCGTTAAATATTCTCATTAAATTATGTCCACTCTGATAGTTTTGCATATTCAAAACACCTTTCATTTACTATTGATGTTACTTAACCATGAAGGATTTAATCATGATTACTTTTCTATGATATTTTGTATTACTTAATCTCAAAGACAAGATTACCTACTAACTTTATTATTTCTAAAACATTCTACTATTGCCAGCGCATAAACCCAAAGCCTAGACATATGATGTGTTTTCATCTCTTCATTGTATGTTAGTCATCATACATTGAAAGTATTTTATTTTTATCCTCATCTGCACAAGGTGTTTTCTCTGATATCAATACCATGACATCAGAAAGTTTTTCTATAACTGACTGTTCAAATTTCATTATTTATAGATTAAGCTTAGTTATTTGACATCTAATGTTTAAGCTTTTTAAACAAAAGTCATAGAGACAAGAGATATTTTGACAACTTGTTCTATTAACTAGCCAAACCATTAAGTAAAATTCTTGGTCAACCCTTAAAGTTGTGCCACGTATATTATACATGCATTAATTTTCTTATTGACCAAGTAAAATCTATATATACACCTCATATCTTCTAGTAATTTTATAGTTCAATACCTTTGTCTTAAATACCCCATTCACCTATATTAACCATGTTTTCATGAACACTGAAGAAAAATAAAAGCTAGAATTCATAAGTATAATAAATACTCAAAATGAAGACCATAGAAAAGGGCATGTTCATATTTACAAAACACTAAACACATGATAACTATATAGTTAAAGGGAATACTCAGCATGGAGTCCTCTACGCGACAAAACCAACAACTACTTCAACTATCAGCAGTAGGCTTCTTGAGCAAATCTGTGAGTAGCTCTATCACAATAATCATATGAGCCACATGCTGATTCATATGTGCTATAGACTTAACAGTAGCAAGTAATTGAGGCTGCAACTAACAATAAGAAAACCAATTAGAAGCAACAAATAAGAAAACTAAAGTACGGGTAATACAAAACAATTTTCAACACATACTTCTGGGTGTGCTCAACCATAGCATACAATTTTCTTTCCTTAGAATAAATAGGAAATGCAAAAGGGTAGCTAACTTATGTTTTCTTGAGAAGAAGTAGATCAACAAATAAATTATACTTTGATATAAATTTATGTATCCCATATGCTCATCTGTTCTAGGACTTAATAAATAAATAAAACGAGGTCATTGTGAACCAGAGACACAGCTACTCCCAAAACATTGTTTCATGAAGAGACCAATAAAGGGGCTAGAAAATAGAATAGCTAATAGCATCAACACAACAACTAATCTAGGTTGTAAGAAGGGACATGTGGTTGAATACAATAAACATTGTACGGCTACAACTCACCTTAATTGAAAGATATCAGGACACTTAATATCATACACCATAACTTCAATCATTGTAAATTGAGCATGAAATTTGAAGAATCAACCATGAAAAATTGGAATTTGCAACGGTAATTGTAACAAATAATAACCAATTCAGATTTAGGGTTCATATGAATATTAGGGTTTGGGTGAAAATATAACCCATGAAGTCATTACTGAGAAGAAGAATTACCTGAGGGTGTGTGTGGGAAGGTTGTGCTTATACATCAAACGCTATAAGCAGCACTAACAATCGCTTCTTCAACGGTCGTGAGTTTGATGGAGAGATGGATTGAGATGGTGAGTGAGGCAGTGAGAACGATTGAGATGGATTGAGATGGTGAGGGAGGGGTTTGAAGAGAAGTAGAGTGGTGAGGAGAGATAGTGGAATAGAGTTTGGAATACTTTTTTATTTTATTAAAAACGCTATGTACCCCCCCTCCAACAATAGCGTTTTCTCAAAAGCGCTATTACTGCAAACCAAAATAATAGCGTTTATAGAAAAGCGCTATCTAACCTAGTTTTTAATATGTTTTTTAGTGCTTTTTGAAAAGTGCTATAACAGGTCTATGAGTTGCAATTTTAATAGCATTTATTCATAAGTGTTATTAAAATTGTGCTATTAAAAGCCAAAATTGTGGTAGTGTAGAGAGAGAGAGACAAACCTGTAGGGACTAAAGAAAAATGTTGAACAAAGAAAAGCATTAACTGAAATGCTGCACATATTGTTGACCTTGTTTTCAGCTGATCCATTTATTGATTGTCACTGATATATTTAATCAGTTTTCCACTTACCAACTGAAGATTTCGCAAGAGAGTAGAGACAATGAAGAGCATGCGAATTTGGACTTAGAAACCAAGGTCAAACTATTGTTGCTTGCTACAAGTTAAAGAAAACAAGCCAAGTTATATGCATATTATAAAAAAATTGGTTGGACGTTTTGTTTATATATCAGTTTAAATAAAAATTCTTATATTTTGTTGTAGAACTTGAAAGTTAGTCGAGGAAATGGTCTTAGATTATAAACTTGATTTGGTTATAGGATTAATCAAGTGTTAGACCCATTTTGGTTTAAGTGAGGTAGTTCAAAGAAAATTTTAGAGAAAAATAGAAGTAGTAGAGTGGTATAGAGATTTTTTTTTTTTTAAAAGCCAAGGAAAAAATACTATATTAAACATAGAGGCATAACAGACGCCTAACATAAGTCACAGGCTGGTACAACAACGAATACAACAAAGTTAGAGCAAAGGCCCAAGGCACTTTGAACCCCTAAAACCTGATACAAATATGCCATTACTTTTCGATTCTATGAGGTTCTCATGTGCCCTATTCGAATTTTAAAATCTGAAATGTTTCAACGTGTTTTTGGTGGTTTTATGGAGTTTTTATGCAGTTCGGATAATAAAATCCGAATTGCAGAGGGCGCGTGAGAAACTCATAGGGTGAGAAAAGAAATAGTCATACAAATATTGAAACATGATTGAATCAATCCAAAGGATTATAGCTAAACTAAAGACTGCATATTCCTGGCGAATATGGATGGTAATTAGACCAAAAGTCTAATGGACACCCGCAAAAAATATTCACAATAGACATGTAAATACCCACATTGTTAGGTTTGAGTTTGGGCTTATTAAATACCCGTAGATTTGAACGGGTATGAGGCGCGGGTAGGGGACTCTAGTGCTCAGCCCGCTCCGCACCCTGCACATTATATATACTACAATTATATTTTTATAATACTAAAATTAGTTAATTAATCGTAAGTCTTTGATATTTATTATAATATGTATTTGTTTTTTTTTTTACACTTTTGATGTTTTTTATTTGGCTAAAATATTATGTCGTATAATATATTATAAGTTGATTAAAAATATTTTAGATCATATTTTAATTACGTTGTGATGTTTTTTTTTGTTATGTATTGTCTTTTTGTTATTAAAGTACAGGTAATAGGTGCGAGTGTGGGCGCAAAACTTGTTTCCCACGAGGGTACGAGTTCGGGTACAAGGATTTTTTATAAACGCAGGTATGGAGATGTGCAATATAGTACCTTGTCCAAATGGCACCCATTGCCATCTCTGCCGGCATAACCATATCAAACAAATTCAAATGATAGTCTCCAATGATCTCAACTAAATGAACTCCACCTATGCAATTTAAGTTGCACTGCAACATAAATAACTGAGCAATTATTAAAGACCCATCTTTGGAGACTTCAATGTAGAGGCCGAGGTCGAAGTTGTATTCGAGGACAATTTGGATGTAGCAGCATATGACGAGTTTCAATTTTCACTGTCAACAATTACGAGAAAGGGGAGACCTCAACAAGAGGATGTGGTAGAGGATACTCAAACACAAGGTACAAATCTCAAACTCAATGCCATAATTGTCAAAAGTTTGGCCACTATGCCTCGAAATATAGATTTTTTCAGGAATAAAGTAGAGGAGGAGACCAACTATGTGGAAGAAAAGGATGAGAAGTTTGAAATAATGTTGTTAGCACGTAGAAGTAACAAAGGCAACAAAGAAAATTCATGGTATCTTTACAATGGTGCAAGTAATCGTATGTGTGGAAAAAAGAACATGGTTTGTGGAGCTTGATGAATCACTAAGTGGCAATATCTCACTTAGCGACGATTCCAAGATTCTAGTGAACGACAAAGGCAATACCTTAGTTCACTAGAAAGATGGAAGACATCAATTTATTTCAAATTTCTACTATGTTCTAAATATGAAGAAAAATATTTTGGGCATGAGACAACGATTAAAAAATGACTATAATATTCATTTGAAAGATTAAAGTCTCTCCATCAAGGATGAGAGAAATAATCTCATTATCAAGGTCCCAAAGTCGTGAAACATGGTGTTCTTGTTGAATATCCAAAACAATGTGGCAAAATATCTCAAAGCTTGATACAACGATGCATCATGGAATTAGCATATTCAATTTGGACACTTAAATTTTGGAGGCTTGAGTTTGATTCTAAAACAAGATATGTTGAGAGGTCTTTTGTCTATTAACCATCTAAATCGATTGGTTGTAGGGTGTTTGCTTGGAAAACAATTACATGCACATTTTTTAAAGGAGTCAAGCTGAAGAGCCAAGAAGTGGCTCGAGCTTATACATGTCGATGTCTGTGGGCCAATCAAGGTGCGCTCAATAGGCAAAAACAATTATTTTCTGCTTTTTGTCGATAATTTTTCAAGAAAAATTAAGTCCATTACCTAAAGTAGAATAGAGAATGACAATGTTTGTTTTCATAATTTTTAATATATTTTTGGTATTAAATTGATTGTATTTAATAGAGTTATTCTTATAATGTCACCATCAAAAATACTAAAATAAAATAAAAAATTAGTCCCTCTAAATTTTTCTTCAAACAATGGTCTATCAAAAAATTCTAGCTATCAATATTGCAAAATATACTTTTTTTTTAAGAAACAAAATCAACCCATCTAAATTGGCATCGAAGTGAATCGAACCGAGACTTTGAGAAGGAGCACACTTCAATTGGCATTGAGGTGAATCGAACCCAAGACATTGAGAAGGAGCCCACTTCAATTCAAAGTCCCAAGTCAATACCATCCCAAATGAGTTTGTGTAACAAATATACTACTATTCATTATCTATATTTTTTTTTTATCAAATAATCATTATTTTGCATATAAAACATAACAAATTGATTCTGAGGATTTCAGTTTAGGTGAGAAAAAATATTAGTATGATATTTTGCAATATTGTTTAGTATTTTAGTGAGAAGATTTCATTATTCTTCATATTAAAAATATACTATTAAAGGTTTTGTTAATCGGTGCCCCTGAAGCACTGGATAAGAAACTAAAAGTAGAAATAAAAGACATGATTTACATTGAAAAGAGCAACATTTCAATTTTTAGAAAATAGAATACACAATTTCCAAGCAAAACTTTTTCTTTTCTAAGTTCTTAACTTGTGCCCCATGACATCGGTTAACATTTCCCTACTATTAATAGTAAAAACATTTTCTCTAAACTTTCTCTCAAATAAGATAGAAGACTTTAATTCCTTTTTTCGCTCATTCCTTCCCTTTCAAACTCTCTCAATCATAGCAAATGTATAAAAGAAACATGTTATGTGAAGGACAACAACTTTATGGAATTATTCTATAGGGTTATTCTTTCAAATTGTTCTTGCAATATGCGTAAAGTCTGAAAAATATTCCTATAAAAACACATAGATTTTAACCCTATAATTTGAGAATTTTTTTTTTTGATTTTTGTCCTCCAATAACACAGTCACACATGAAGCGCCAACGTTGCAGAGAATCTTGCCACATTCTTGTTGCCAATTATTTTTTGAAATGACTTAGCCAAAAAAATTAGACACAATATTTTTTACCTCAATTTTTAATTTTGCTAATATTAATTTAGGGGCTGAAATAAAGAAAGAATTGTCCATCTTTTCATTTTAGACATAAAGTTCATAAACGCGGCCTATAGATTGAACTTTTTATGATCTTTTGCAAGCATGTTTATAATGTTAAAATAACTTCTCCCACATAATTTTTTTTTTCTTTCAATAATGATATATTAATTATGAACTTTTAAAGTGCAAAAAACTCAAAAATCAAAACAATGGAAACTTTTACCTAGAAATCAAATATTGAGCTGTTTTTTTTTTTGAGAGACCTTTATAAATATACGTACAAAAGATATGCAAAGATTTGTAGCATTTTGAAGACACGTCAATTTATTTTGATTTTTCGACCAAAACGTGTAAAATCGTAATTTTATTCCAAGTAAACATATATTTACGAGTCAAATTTTTTCCTCAATTTTCTAGGCATATGTTTATAATATCATGTTATGAATTTTCATTTCGCATAATTATGAATTTCTTAAAAAATCTATCATTAATTCGTCCATCATTTAAAAACTCTAAAATAAAGAATGATAATCAAGTTTTAGAATAAAAAATGACAATATTTATTTGCTTAATTGTTAAAATATTTGTTGGTGTTAAATTGATTATATTTTAATAAACTATTCTAATTCCAGCAGTAAAAACATGTCACCATCCTCTCCCCTAAACTTTTAGTAGAAAAAAATGGTTAAATTACACCAGAGGTCCTTTAAGATTGTGGTTTGTAACATATTGATCTTTTAAGTTATTTTTGTCACACATAAGTCCTTTAAGTTTGAGGTTTGTAACAGATTGGTCCTTTAAGTTATTTTGGTCACACATAAGTCATTTAAGTTTGAAACGTTTTCAATTTAGTCCTTCTGACACATCATTGTTTTGGTTAACATAAGAACTAAATTGAAAATTTTACAAACTTAAAGGACTTATGTGTGACAAAAATAACTTAAATGACCAATCAGTCACAAAGCTCAAACATAAAGGACTTATCTATTACAAAAATAACTTAAAGGACCAATCTATTATAAATCTCAAAATTAAAGGACCCCTAGTGTAATTTTAAAAAAAAAAAACACAAAAACATGTTATGTATTAGGAGTATCAAGTAAAATTAATCTTGTAAAAAAAAAGTAAAATTAATTCATGAACTAAATGGAAAAGTATAAACCGAAAAGAAAACATGAACCGAGTGGAAAAGTAATCAATCTTACTGTATTTCTTACCCTTTTTTTCAGGAAAAAATGTTTACTTACCTATTGTGGTTTGAAATTTTAAAATTAGTAATAATCGAATATTCTCTAAACTAGTCAAAACAATTAAATATTCATTTAATATAAAATCCAATTCAATGTATATAAAGTAGAAATATCAACCAACCAAATACATGAACTCAAATTATTAACAAGAATGAGTTAAGGTTAGTTCGATCGTATCTATTTAGAATTTCAAACTTTTTTTTACAATGAAAGAGTTATATATAAAAGAAATAGTAAAATCCTTACATTTATTTTTTCATCATTTACATTTAATTTGGTCAAAATCACTAACAATAAATTTTATTAATTACTTTTACTTTGACAAATTTTTAATTACGTGATCAACAAGACAAGCTTGGAACAAATTTCATTTGAGGACTTATTCTTTAATTTCTTAACCACGAAGAGAGTAAAGACTACAATAAGACCCGGTTCGGTTCATCTTGACCGGTCCAACCCAAAACCCCCGGTTCAGTTACCGGTTCTTCAGGTTTTTGTCTTTCACTTTTTCTTGTTCTTCTTCTTTCTCTTATCTCATTTTAACATAATCGTTCTTTCTTCACACCGCAAAAATCACCGACCCGAAATTGAACGAGTCAAGTTCGCTTCTGAACCCGTTAATTGGCGATGAATCTGTAAGTGTTCGATTCCATTTTCAATTCTCTTTCTATTGATGGTTTTATCGCCATAGTTGAAGCTTTCTAGCTCCCACAATTAGGGTTTTATTGATTCTGATTTTTTTCGTTTTTTTGTTTGGTATTTTAGGCTTTTGAAGTTTTGAAGTGTATTGTTTGATTTTGAATTTGATTTGGAAGAGAAAGAAGTAGAATTTAGGGTTAGGGTTTTTCTATAAAGTATTGGTTTTTAGCTTGAGGGTATTTGGGAAATTGGATTGTTGGTAGGGTTTGGATTGAGGGTCTGGGTTAGAGGATAATGTGTATACTGTGTGTCATTCAGAAGTGTTCTCGCCGGGTTGCTACAATGCTGCCTTGGTTGGTTATTCCATTGATTGGTTTATGGGCACTTTCTCAGCTTCTGCCACCAGCTTTTCGGTTTGAGATTACTTCGCCGAGATTGGCTTGTGTTTTTGTGTTGTTGGTTACTCTCTTTTGGTATGAGATTTTGATGCCTCAGCTGTCGGCTTGGCGGGTGAGGAGGAATGCTAGGCTTAGGGAGAGGAAGAGGTTTGAAGCTATTGAAATGCAGAAACTGAGGAAGACAGCTACGAGGAGGTGTCGTAACTGCTTGAATCCTTATAGGGATCAGAATCCTGGTGGGAGTCGGTTTATGTGTTCGTATTGTGGGCATGTTTCGAAGAGACCGGTTTTGGACTTGCCTGGGTCCCAAGAGTTGCAGATTTCGAATTCTGGTATTGTTAAGGATTTGGTTGGGAAAAATGGGTGGATGTGCAGTCAGGACTGGTTGGAGAATGGCAATTGGGCTGGCGGTTCTGTTCGAGGTAATGCTATCAACTGGAGGATGAATGGGAATGGAAGTATTTTTGGAGATGAGCATTGTTTGACAACTAGGTCATATTCTGGTATTTTGGTGTTTGTTTGCAGGCTTTTGGCATCTTTTTTCTTGACCATTAGATGGCTTTGGCGAAAGATTTTTAGAATTAGTTCAAGGGAAGAATATTTGTCTGATGCTGAACGCAGGGCACTCCTGGCGAAAAGGGGTGAGAATGGGGAAAACCTGAATGAAAGTAGAGTAGAAAAAGCACGCAGGAAAGCTGAAGAGAAAAGACAGGCTAGGCTAGAGAAAGAACTTTTGGAGGAGGAAGAGAGAAAACAGAGGGAAGAGGTTGCAAAGTTAGTGGAGGAGCGTAGGAGGCTGAGAGATGAGACAATGGAAGCTGAAAAAGATAACAACAAATTTTCACATACCAGTAAAGAGAAAGACCGAAGGAAGGAAGCTGAAAAGAAGCGTCAGGAAAGAAGAAAAGAGAAAGATAAAGGGTCTAGTAAGAGCAATTCTGATGTAGAAGAAATGGATAAAAGAGCTACCAAAGAAAGTGAACGAAAGCGGGACTTTGACAAAAAGACTGAAACTGATCATAGAGTGCATCAGAAATCTGGATTAGAGAGTGGCAAAGGACAGAGTACAGATACTGCACACAGTAAAAATTTGGTTGCAAATAGTTATAACCAAGGAAGTACCGGGACAAGGTACCTTGATCGCATGCGTGGTACAATTTTGTCTTCTTCAAAAGCACTTGGTTTTGGAAAGGGTGCTAATATTCCTGCCACTGTGGTGAAAGAAAGCAAGTCTAACAAATCTGTAGATCATGCTCATGCTGCTGCCAGCAAGAGAGATATACTTCCTCCTGAACGTCCAGCTGCTAAATCCAATTTGAATGGAGATGATAAGAATATCAGTCATTCTGTAAGTTATCATGCTTGCTGTCTCTCCTTTTCTTTGCTTTTTATAATTCTGTTTTCTGAAGGTTGATTGATATAGCATTACTCACTTTTTATTCAAAGGAATTTTTTATACTTAGATGGATTTTACAGGCCATTGTATTGCTACCTTTATTTTTTTTGTGTGTGTGTACCATTTTAAACATTCAATCTTTGAAATTTGGCAAAACTAAATGGTGCTCTATTTAGTTTTAATTTCTAGTTACCTACGATAAATTTAGGCAAGTGTCAATTTTTTATAAATACATGACCTGATGATTGTTCCCTGCAGGTTCTGCCAGAACCAAAGCCATGGACTGCACCTAAAAAATCATGGCAGCAATTATTTACTCGTTCCTCATCTGTTCCTAAATCCTCAAATTCAAATGTAATATGCAGACCGAATTCTAAAATTCAAGTTGAAGCCAAAAGCCCTCAATTATCTGGCCAGTCACCAGTCACACAATCATTTAACAATCCAATTCAGTTTGGTCTACCATCACCGTTTAATATTTCTACTCATCTTAATGGTTCAACTAGTTGTAGTCTAGGTTTCTCTCCTGCAATTGAACCTGTATTCCCTCCTGTTGTAAATACATCACATGACTTCAGGCATGAAGAGCAAGAGCTTTTTGAAGACCCCTGTTTTGTCCCACATCCATCATCCTTGCTTGGTCCTGTTTATGAGTCACTTGATAATTTTCCGTTGGATTTGGGAAGTGGTTTTATTAAAGACGCAGAAGTAATAAAGCCCCACTCTTTAAGAAACACATCTGGTACTGACGTCAATAAGCCATCTCCAATTGAGTCCCCATTGACCCGAGAAAAGAATAATGGTTCTAATAGATTTACTAGTAACCTCCAAGCCCAAGATATACGTCCATTTCCTTTGGATGATGCAGCTGCAATTGAGAAGGGAACATGGCAGATGTGGAGTAGTTCACCTCTTGGTCCGGAAGGTTTAGGTTTTGTTGGTGGCCCAGGAAGTTGGCTTTCATCCTCACAAAGGAACATGCCAACCAATGATGACTTTATCTTCCCAGCATGTCAGAAGACTACAACTAATGTTTTTAACAAAGACGATAGCATAGTTCCCAGTAGCTATCCTGCCCAGAATGTTTTTCTTCCTAATGGTAATAGTGACGGGACCTTCAGCCCTGTTGCAGTTTCAAGAGGATATGATCCTTGGTTACAAAACGGTCTCTTTCCACCTTTATCTGGTGGCCTTAAACCTCATGAGATTGCTCAGAATGAAAGGATGTATGGGAATCCAAGCGGATC
>Ga0315915_1003946_pt1 | contig 18794 bp, 7 predicted proteins | sample MpolbnodulesMG_FD_207738 | JGI IMG/M metagenome (GOLD analysis project Ga0315915, IMG submission 207738) | Medicago polymorpha root nodule microbial communities from Los Angeles, California, United States - branched nodules | ecosystem: Host-associated > Plants > Roots > Nodule | place: USA...
TCTGTTTGAGGAAAGAGTATGGAAGGTTGGGAGTTAGGAAGTTGAGGGAGTTTAATACCGCTCTCTTGGGGAAATGGTGTTGGCGTCTGTTAGTGGATAGTGATAGTTTTTTGTGTAGGGTGTTAGTAGCTACATATGGCGCGAAGGATGGAAGGTTGGAGGTTGGGGGCCAGAGTTGTTCTTCTTGGTGGAGGGAGATATTGAGAATCCGAGATGGAGCAGGAGGTAGTGGTGATGGGTGGTCTGCAAAGTGACTGTCGCAGAAGGTGAGGGATGGGGCGGACACCGCGTTTTGGCATGATTGTTGGTGTGGCAATGTGGCTTTCCGTAACCTCTTTTGTCGTCTGTACGATTTGGCAGACAACAAAGTGAATATGGTTCGGAATATGGTTTTGTTGGGTTAGGAGGAAGAGGGAGCAATGTAACGCCCCATATTTTGATCCAAGACATTACTTAAAAATATTTACTCTTTAAAAAAATGAGGCTTTTAAAAGATAAAATATGTGTTTACTCTAATTCTTAATGGAATAAATATCAACTCTATAGTAAATTTCCAAAAATATTGAAATTACAACTAAATAAAAACTTGTCAAAAAAAAAAAACTAAATAAAAACTAGTCTTCTTTTTCATTGAACAAACCCAATTTGCCCCGTAAGCGTTACATCACACATCAAGCTTCATATTTCATCTTTGGTACCTACAACATTATATTAATGTAAAAGTCAATTTTCTTATCTAAATTGGTTCATACTCAAAGCACAAGAAACAATGCTCTAAAATAGATAGTACAAAATCTTCTCGATCAAAAAGAAATAAAATTACACTAGAGCCATATTATAAGAAAAGAACTCAAATAAAATTATTCATGAGATGCATGCTCTTAAGTACTACATGATTCGGATATAAACAAGCGACACAGGCTAAACAAGCTACACAAGCTATGCAAATGTCATGATAATGAAACAAGCCACACATGCTATGCATATGCTAGGAAAATGCAAAATAAAACCCAGCCACTAAGGCAACCACACAATCAAATCTTAAACAAAGTACATCTTTTTATTCTCAAATATCACAAAGCATATAAGACATAATAAAAATCGATAACACATTCTCATAAATAATTTTAATAAATATATATATTTTAATTATTATTATTATTTTTCTTTCAAATGATAAGAATTTCTACCACTATTTCAAAACATAGTCCTAGCACTTAGTAAGAACGTATGGGTAAAAAGCCCTTACGTTAGGCGCTTTCCTTCCTAGTTGAAACTCTAGAACCCAGAAGAAATTCACAGACGAAAAGGAACAAAAGACTTATAATGGACAAGATGAATTGTTAAGGGTGGATTGATCGACTTAGAAAATTATCTTAGATTAGCAAGAATGGATGCGTATGGTTTGCAAGGTTACTCTACTGGTTTTGTTGGACTCTCCAATTTCGATTGAGGGAAACAAGGGTCTCTATATTCAGGGTGAATGGAGAGTCAATATTATTATTTGTATTAAAGGACAATGGCGAACTATAAAGTATTTGACCAGAAATAAGGAAAGAGAATAAAAGGAATTGAAATTAATCGATAAATGACATGTTATTAGATTTTGATTATTGTTGGCAGAACGAAGTGCATGAAACGTTATAGAGATGTTCAAAATTGGTCAAAGAGGTTAATGGGGGTAATATAGTGATATCTATATTGATTTAGCCTAGCAAATGGTACAAAGGGGGCTAGGAAATAATTTCTCTTGACAACCGTGTGAGCATTTAAAAGGAAAAGAATCATACTTAAATAAAATTACTATAATATTATGTTCATAAATACTATATAAGGGAAATTAAGAGGAATTAAGATATTTAGCACAAATAAGAAGTACTAAAGTGGACTCCTATAACCGATTTAATGAAAGTAAAGTCTTGTTCCTTGTGGTGGCTGAAAGCTAAACATTTTCTTTTATTTTTGGCACTCAGATGTGGTGGTCGAACCCCCTTATGTGTTTGGGTATTAGCTAGCACCGTTGTAATGTTTCTTGTCTGACTGTTTGTATATTTAGTAGTATCTTCGGTACGCCTTGTGCTGAAGGAATTATTTTGGTAGTGTTAATATAATTCATTTTGGCTTGTTAAAAAAATAAATAAATAAGTTGCAATAAATATGCGTTACTTCATGAGTGATTAAATGGAGATTAATTTTTTAAAAGAATTAAATATAGGATTTAAATGGTCAAATTCTTATAACTCTTATAATATGCAAAGTCAAAAATTTAAAGTCTAAAACCATAGCACGAAAGTACGAAATTTTTATCTCCTATTTGATTTGAACAAAAGTACTTTATCAGATTACATTTATAAGTAAATATTGCTTTTTTAGATTCATTGGACAATTAGTGTATCTCAACTATAATAGTTTAGATACATCAATTATTTAATGAATCTGAAAAAATTATATTTGTTTATAAATGTGAACATAGAGATTAAGAATGTTTAAGATTGCAAGAAATAAATACATCAAATTTAATATTTAATTTTTTTTAAATCTTAAATATTAGTCAAAGTCAAATTTACTAGTATGCAAAGTCAAAACATTTAAAATTATAACTAAAAATAGAATCAAAATTTCAAATTTTACAAAATAAGATAAATAAATTTGGCGGAACCCAAACAAATTTTAACAAATAAAAAACGATTATGGTCCTATAGTATTATTCTTATTTATAGTTTAGATTTAGATCTAATATAAAATTTCAACGTGGGTGAAATAACATATAAAAAAGGCAAAAAAAGAATCATTCAAATACATTCAAAATTATAATAACTCAAATTTTTATTGTATGTATTATTTCAATTTAAAAGGATTGGGAGCAATTCAAGTGTCATAAAAACAAATACAATAGTTTTTGTTAACGATATTAGTACATTTCCCATAAGGATTTTTGTAGACTCTTTCTGCGGAAGTACACTTTGAATCGCAACAGTTTGAATCACAATTAGCATCGCAAAGTCCATACCCTAGACTGCACATTGGTATTCCTTCAATTTTTGGGGGTAGTGACAAATTGTAAAAACAAGTGCATAGGTTGTAGTAACGACAATGTGAATCACCACTGATTGTAAGCTTTCTACAATAACTTTTACAATCCATAGCAGCACAACTACCCACAATTCTTGCACATGTAGCTTCTACCTGAATTGATTTCACTGTGCTCCCACACAAATTAGGGGAAAAAATATAAACAATGAAACAAAGATTAGCGAGATTATATGCTAATTAGGTCTAGCAAGACCGGATTGCTTGAAATTCAAAAGTTGACTAATTCACGCAATCTACTCATGTCGTAGTTGGATCAAACAATCAAGATTTCAAGTTGGTTACTGTTTATTGAAACCTGAATAGTCTGATTTCGACCCAACAACCACGAATATGTTGAATGCTTGAATGCATCATACTTTTTTATTGCAAGGAATCAGATTTGAGTATAGCTAATGTGGTTGATGCACATGAATGTGTGTAATGTTATAAACTCTGGGATATCGAATTTGATTGTTAAAAACAAATATAGAATTTGAATGATGGAGAAACTTACTTGCGAACACAGAAGCTAGGACAACAAAGATATATAAAGCGTTTGAGTTTGAGGTGTACTTTGCCATTAGACAAATATTTTATGCCCAAGTTTCTTTGGATTTGTTGTTACTCCAGTATGTTTTTGTTGTTAAGTGAATCAAATTAAGCTACGCATTTATAAGGTTTTAGGTTAACAAGAAACTGATTCCGTCAAAAACAAGGTTAACAAAAGGAGATAGAAACAAATTAATAGTCGCATTTTAAAATTTGAATATTATGTTTATATATTTATTATGTTATGCGTATTTTTTTTTTGGTCAAAAAAATGTGTATGCGTATTTTTTGGTCAAAAAATGTGTAGGCGTATTTATTAATGTCATTAAATATATTACCCCTGAAAGAAAGAAAAAAAGTGACATGTTATACTAATACCTTCATGAGAGAGAATTTTTTTTTTTTTTTTTATAGCATTCTCTCAATTTCATAATACTTATCGCATTTGACTATTTTAAACATATAAAAAAACATGATGAATAAAAGAATCAGAGTGACTATTTTATCTCACTACCCACATTAACTTCTTTTTTTTAAAGGTGATACTAACTATTTTCTTTTACAAAAACGATATTCATTCATTCAAATTGATAGCGTACATTAGATACAATAACATGTTCAACGCCGTTAAAAACGTAAAGGATGGATCTGCGAACAAACTCACAACACGCAAGTTAATAGCATACAACAGTAAAATGCATACAAATAATATTATAAAACCCTAGTCACTAGAACATCTATGTTTCCTGATATGCAACGTTGATGCCCAAATCATTGATTGAATTTGTAATTTACTGAAGTTGTTATTTCAATAGGAAACAAATGAACATCGCAACAAGACACGAATCAAACAACGCCATACAAGACGACGAACATTAAAACGTCGCCCTCAGACGACGAAATCTCGACAAAAAAAGAAAAAAACTTGATATATGTGAAAATCATTTATTTATTATAGAACAAGAGAGGGGGTATTATATATGCAGCTTCACCTAAAACTTTCATAGAAAAGAAATTCACTTTATTATAGGACAGAGGGGATAATATATATGCAGCTTCACCTAAAACTTTCATAGAAAAGAAATTCACTTTATTATAGGACAGAGGGGATAATATATATGCAGCTTCACCTAAAACTTTCACAGAAAAGAAATTCATGAACCTAGTCTAAAACTTGTTGCAAGGTAGGGATGTCATTTAATTTCCAATGAGCAATATGTCGTCTGTATATAACACTAGGAACACAATGATGGTCGGTTTAACAAGTGTACTAAATTGTCGTCAAGTAATAAAATTTATAAAGTTCGTGTCCACATGAATTGTGAAATTCTTACTTTACGACTACGAATTTATGAGTAGGATTATGTGACTTGAGGGATTACAATTGGCAATGGTTGTTTGACTTAACGAAAGAAAATGGATAAAGCGGTGATTAGATCATGTTGAATTTCTCTCTCTTTCACTGCTTGATAATTGGGTCCGGTGTCTACAATTGCTTATTTTGTTTCACGACATTTGAACAAAATAACTATGTCAATGTCTTGGTCACAAGCATTCTTCTCTGTTACAACCCCTTAATGTCTTAAATGAGTCTATAACATTTGAAGGTTTAAATGAGCACCAAATTACTGTCACAAAGGAATTAATATAATATCTCTAAAATTACTACAGATTGAATAATTATGACTAGGGAAAATCCCAATGCTAGGATAATAGTAAGTCACGTTTAATCATGTTATGAACATTCGTAAACACAGAAAAACATTAAGAACAAGTTACAATTGAATAAAAGTAAACATAACAATTGTATTCAAAGTCAACGCAACAGATTACGTGGTTCAAGCAATTAAAGAGAGGGTCATATACATGATCTAACCTAAAAGATTAGCAACTCATTCTAACTAACCATAAAACATAAGAATATTTAAATAAATAAATGAATTTGTATCACCGTTGATTGATTTCTCACCTCCAAGATACCTTCGATCGATGTTAACTTCTTAGTTCATGAATTCACCTTCTCCTCGACAGAGTGTGTCATTAAAGTGAGGCAAGGTCTCTATTTATATGCGAGTAATTTCCAAAAAAAATATGGAACAATCATTGTGCGACCGCACAGCTTCCTGTGAATCGCACATTAGGCCGTGGCTAACACCTTCGATTTTGCTTTAATTTTCCCGATGCATAGCTCTTCTTCTAGTGGTTGGACACTACTCCCTCCGGTCACTATTATAAGCAAAAGTTGACTTTTCAGGTTCATTCAATAAATGATGTATGTGGTCTATATATAGACCACATACATAATTTATTGAATGAATCTTAAAAGTGAATTTTTATTTATAATAGTGACTGGAGGGAGTACTTCTTAATTTCCTTCAACTGTATATCACATGGATCGTAGTAGGCATCATCCATGTACCAATAACTAATCCTTTATCTCATCCCTTGTCTCAATTCTCATCACTGAAATACTCATAGTGACTACCCCATGGGATACTTCGATAATCTTGAGAAAATCATAACCAACCACAAAATTGTCTAATTTAGGGGATTTAACATGTTCCAAGGCCTTATGCTACAATTTGCACTCGCATGTTTATCTGTCTATTTATTTACAAAAATTCAACTAAAACATTTGATAATTTACAAAGAAGACTCTAAAATAGCTCCTAAATTATGCTAAAACTATTATACGATTAACTATCATCATATACCTAAACTTGAATTTGAATTGTCCTCAAGAAATAAACTTGTGAACTAAAATTAGCACTAAATGATGAAAATACCAAAAGTTTATATCTGATATGGTAATGGAATTATCGACATTTGACGTAATCTTTTGTTGGAAAGATTTCGGTTCTGAAGACTTCAATTCATTAGGTCCAAAAAAACTCACCACATAAATGGCAGCTAAAACACAACATTTTTCTACCTAATTAATCTGTTTAATAATTAAAGGCTTAAATATTGCACTCGTCTCTGCAAATATGCCTCGTTTAAGTTTTGGTCCCTGTAAAAAAAAAATTATTTTTGGTCCCTACAAAATTTTTTGTTTTTTAAAATAGTCCCTTACCCCATTTTTGTGATGATTTGCATGCGTGGCACATGATGACTGGACCCATTTTGTAGTAACTTTTTTTTTGTTTTTGGTCCCTACAAAATTTTTTGTTTCTGAAAATAGTCCCTGGAGGGACTATTTTAAAAAACAAAAAATTTTGCAGGGACCAAAACAAAAAAAAATTTTACCGGGACCAAAACTTAAACGAGACATATTTGCAGGGACGAGTACCATATTTTAGCCATAATTAAATTAGGGTGATAACAAATCTTTTTAAATATGTTTTAATGATAACAAATCTTATGAAATAAATGTTAAGTTTTATGAATGGTGATCTAATGATGTTTGCTCTTAAGTCTTTTCAAAGAAGTAGACAAGAAATAAGTCTCTTACAAGTGCATATATAAACTCAATGAAAGAATACCAAAATAGTAGCATCATAAGCTCAAAGAAGATATATAAAGAATATTGTTTGCATCAAATGAGTGTTGTTTGAAGATTCAACAAGAAGATGTATTTTATGATCAATTGACTCATCCTCGTCACCACATGGTTTTCAACCAAGTTTTAAAAGATTTGAGGAATAAAGGGTTAATATTTGAAAGATACTCAATGAAGAAGAAACATTGTGTGGAGTCACTAAGAGGAATTATTAGAAGAATTGCATCATCAAACAATTCAAAGTTAATTCACCAAGAAAATATTGTCTTCTCATATAAAAGAGAACATTATCAACTTTGATGAAAATAATGTTCTCATTATAAAGATGATTGTTACACTCGAAATTATTTTTATTACTTCATCAAAATGATTAGAATCAGCTATGAAGAGAAACCAATCTATGAATGAATTATTCATTAAGTCATTCATTAATTGGAGACTCATCAAGGAAGAAAATTCATGATCAATAATATGGAAAAAAATTCATGACCATATGCACGAAGATTCTATCATAAAAGATTTCGGATGATCCAAGAATCTTCCATCATTATTTAAGATATGATTTGGGAGAATAGAGATCAATCAAATGAATTTTTACTTTGAGCAAGGTTTCTCAGGTTCTTACAAAGAACATTCTGGTCATACAAAGTGAAGAGAACATCCTCACTTAATGTTTTTAAAGATAACAAACATATTTTACATTTATTATCTTGTTATCTACTAATGTGTTTTGTGAGATTGTTTCATAAGATTGTTCATGAGAATGTTCTTAGTTCACAAAGATAACAAAACATCTTCATCAAAGCAAAGGACAAACATGATCTTTTAATAAATGTTAAGAATGTGTAGAATCAAAGATCAAGAATAATTGTTATTGTCTTTGTCTCACCAAAAGAAACCTATAAAGGAATAAAATCAGCAAAAGGCCTCATGCATTTTTATGACCCATTAAGGAATAAATCATTCAAACATTGATCACAAAGTATTCCTTGGAAATAAAGCATATGACAACATATTTTGACATCAAGATGACATATACACATCTTAACAAGTGACCAGCAAGCTTCTACACCCCTTCTCCAACTCATGACAACTTGTAAAACATGTTTCTTCTTTGCTCAAGTTTTGCTGTACAGAGAGAACGTTCTAGACAAGCAAAACCATCAAAGAAAGATCTCAAAGTTGTTCTTTGTGATAAAATCATATGACATCAAGATGTCATCAACACATCTTAACAAGGGACCAACTAGCTTTATACAGCAAGATTACAGCTCATATCAACTTGCAAAACGTGTAAACACTTTGCACAAATCTGGTTGGAATAGAGAGAACGTTCTCAATGAACAGTTTTCTTGCTTTCTTTCCAAGCATCAAGTGGAGTCAAATTTTTCCGTTTGAATTGAGTTCCAACAACTCTTTTTTGGCTTGTTTTCCAAGACTCGTCATGTTCTATAAATAGAGGAAGTTATTGAAGGTTAAAAGCAAGAGTTTGAGATACAAAAGCTTCCATCTCTCTAAACAATCATTCTATCAATCAAGCTTTTCACTATATTTTAGGATCATAATCTTTTGTGTTTGGCTTGTAAAATCTCAAACATTTGTTGAGTAACCACGATCCAAAAAAACCATCATCATACAAAGTGTAATCTAGGTCTGAAGTCTATTGGGTTTAATAGTTTGAGATAGAAAAGTTCCAACCTTTCTTGTGCGAAAACAAAGAATTGAATGAGTCTGCAGAGGTTGATAATACAATTGTTCCAGACTGATCTGGTGTGATCAAGACCTTATAGTGTTAGTCATAAGTTTCTGTTAGCAGGATAAATCTCATGTGTTATCTCTCTCTCTCTCTCTCTCCCCCTTCCCCCTCTCTCTCCCTCCCTCCCTCCTCTCGAGTTTTTATATTACACACATACACTATCACAAACGTTTTTTAATCATTCACCAGAACATTCTTCTGGACGTTTTGGTTATATTTTTAATCGGTAAAATATATTCAGAGTTATCTGTTCCATAACTAATCATTGATTTTATTTTATTAATCATTTTATAATCACTCTCCAGAATATTCTGGTCTCTGAAAATAATCTAACTTAATTTCATAGTTTATTAAGTCTTTATCAATCCTAAAAGAAAACTTAATCACTTGAACATTCTCCAGAACATTATGTTCTAAACATATTGCATTATTTTATTGAACTAACTACGACCAAAAATTTTCTCAAGTACTTAAATCTTGTTTAAGACTTTCAGGGCAAATTTATAAAGTGACACAATTCAAACATCACTTTTCTTGTGACTATTTCTTTCACTTCACCTTTCACCATACAACTAATTGTGCCTTTCCCCACTAAGATATTCAATGAAGGTGTTATACCATTGGTTTCCATTGGTCTTGTGACTATTTTTGTTAATTGTGCCTTCCCATACTTCCACGTTAGTCTTAACTCCCTTCGTTTAATGCTTTTTTAATTGCACCATGGTATTAACTTGCACTTGATTCTCCATTGATTAATGTTTAATGTCATTTAATTCCCTTCCGTAAGATCCCTGCATTTTCTGCTTCTGGAAAAGCAACCGGCGTCTGAGTGAAGCTGGTTACGCCATGGCGAATGCCATAGCAAGCAAGAAGCTCTCATCGTAGTAAACTAGGGTACCGTTTAACCCGATTATTTTTTAGCTTCCCTACATTTTTAAGGAGAAGTTAGGCCAAACACAATATCAATAGAGTGCCTTCTAAAAAATGTACTTTTTTTAGAATGCATAAAATTGAATGGAATGAGCTTTGACCAAAAGTTGTTGAATGCTACTTCAAAAAACTATTTCTCGACAATTTATTTCACAAGCACCTCTCTCCAACTCACGCTGGCAACATTTTCTTTTATTTTTTCAATATGTTTTTTTCTTCCATTTTATTTTATTTTATTTTTTTGAACCGGTCCATTTAATTTTTTTTAAGGAGGGGTCCATTTAATTTTATTATCAATTTCTGAAGGAATTTTATTATCTTTTTATCACTTATATATTAATTTCAATATCTTTTAATTATCACAACCTCGCAAATATTTTTATTCACGCTGTCATTGAATAGCACCGAATATTTTTATTCCCTCTCTTCAACCTCGGAAATACACACACACATTAGCGTTTAGAGTAATACTTTATATCTGTCTGTCTGTTTTTTTGTTACGCTAATGCGTATAATTATTTTAGTGTTGCATAATACGTATAATTAATTTTATAAAATTTTGATTTTAATTAAAAGTACAAGTGTAGTTGCCTAAAAATTTATACTTATATATATATTTTACACATTTGTATTGTAACAAACAATGCATATCTTTTTCTTATTAAAAAAACTAAACATCTCTTTTTCAATGACACAGCTATGTAACAAATATAATAGTATATAATATAAATTCTTATCTTTTTGATTGACACTAAAAATATGGTATTCTTATAACAAAATTTGTTATAGAGTATAATTGGAAAAGAAAAAACCAACTATTCTCATTATATATACACACACATATACATATTATAGATATATTCTTCAGCTCCACAATTCTTTCACGTTACACAAAATAAACATCATTGAGTAAATATAGTATTTGTAAAAATATATCTTTTATATTTTAAACATTTTTTCCCTTCAAAAAATATTTTAAACATTTTTTTATTTAGTATGTTAATTCATAATAAATTCAAAATTTTGTCCTTGTGAGCTTATCTCAGTTGATAAAGATAACGCATAAATATATGCAAGGTTCGGGGTTCGAACCCCGGACACCACCAAAAAAATAATAAATTCAAAGTTTTGTACAATATTTTGCCAAACAGCTTTTAAGTTAAAAACAACTTTAAAACTAAAAAACAATAAAGAAACCAAACAACTTTATCTTCTTCCTTAAAGAGCTTTATTTGAACTTTGTTTTAAAGTAGCTTTTAGACCGAAAAAAAGTCTGACCAAACGGTACCTAGATTGAGTCGAGACCAATGTTTTATTACCTCCTATGTGGAATAGCATTTACACGACTCCCTCTAAAAAAAAGCGTTTACATGACTGTCTATATGAAGAATGCTATAACTTTTTTTGGCTTAAATGCACTTTTGGCCCTCTATGTTTGGTGTCGTAGCAATTTTGACCCCCTAACAAAAAAAATGCAATTTTGACCCCATAATTTTCGCAACTATGTTGAGAAGCCGCCACGTGTCCCAAAAAAGGGGCCAAAATCACAACTTTTTGTAAAAATAAAGGGCCAAAAGAGCATATTTCCCTAAACATGGCAAAATTAGGGGGTCAAAATTGCATTTTTTTTGTTAGGGGGCTAAAATTGCTATGACGGCAAACATAGATGGCTAAAAGTGCATTTAAGCCAACTTTTTTTTGATAATAAGATAGAAAGGACATAAGAAAAATTTGAAATAGGAATATATATCATATTATATATTTTATTTATTGTATTTTGTTTCAATTAAGAACAAACTCAACGGCCGTCTATATGTACAAGAGCAATAGTCGAGAACATAGTCTTGCACACAATACCCAACACCCAACTTAGGATATTTGGCAGCACACCTTGCATCACAACAATCATTCCTACAATCACTAGTGCATAGTCCTTTCCCAATATCACATTGATTAAGTCCAAATTGTCCTGCCACTGGATGTTCGTAAGAACAAGTGCATAAATTGTAGAAGTCACAATTCGATCCTAAAACTTTACCTCCTCTTGCAAAGACTGGACATTGTGTTGTACAATGTACATGTTCATCAGCACAATTAGCCACAATGTTTGTGCAAACACCTTCTACCTGTGTTAATTGCACTATGCCCGGACAAAATATGAAGAAAAAAAAATTAACAAAATATTAGTGAGAGATTTAACATCAATTTATAATTTAACAACATTGATGACGATGGTGGAGATGCTTACATGCAACAACCAAAGCCAAATTAAAATGCGAAGAAGCAAACAGATTTTGACATTTGGTTCACCGTTATGCAATAATTCTTTGTAAAGTTTATTTTTGTTTTACTACAATGTTGAAGTTGTGTATTTATAAGTCAAGAAAGGAGAGTTTTTCATTGATATAAACTTTTTTTGTTTTGTTTTTACTTTTGAAACATTGAGTGCGACGTTTAAAACAGTCTTACTATATAAAGATTTTTAATATTTTTAATATGTGCTCTTAGACCATCTATGATGACAATGAGATGAACGTGCCAAGAGATGAACAAAAGAAAATGATTGACGTGTACTGGAACCTATTTAAGAATTCAAAGGGGAAGGTCTATTGTGAATGCTCTTAAGGAACATATTAGCATTCTCTCCTAAATTAAATGTGCCGACAAGATTGCTTCTTGGTTGTTTATACTACAAAAAACTTGACATTTAGCGACAACAAAAACTATAGGTAAATTTCATTTTAGCATAGTTATAACACCAAATACCTATACATACGTCCATTTTTTGGGGGTCAATACTTAGGTTTTACCTACGGATTTTGGACGTCACTATTGCCTACTATGACTAAATGTCTTTTTCGGACAAAACAGATAGTTATTACCTACATATCTGGGATGTAGGTATAGAGCCTAATTAGAACCACAAATGTTTTTTACTTACGAATTTTGGACGTATGTATAGAACCTAATCAGAACTACAAATGGTTTTTACCTACGGTTATCCCTGTTACCACAGACTTTAACGACACCTAATATTTCATTGGTATAGATTGTAACCTTGAATGACAATTACTTATTCATATGTTTTATTGCTATCAATATACACATCATATTCCGGATGCCACTAAACGAATTTGATATGTTCTATAAAGAGAATATCTTGAGGAAGATAGATTGTCTCATGTTGATGATGGGATGATGAAGAAATTGCCTCCTCCGTGGAGAGCTCGCCAGAATCCATGGAAGAAGCTCTGTTGTCAGTGAGAAGGAAGGGGGTGGTACCTGCTCACACACTCCAACGCCCAAGTCAGGTGGGAAACAAGGAGGCTGTGAGGTTTTAGGGATAAATTGGACTTACTTGAAATTCCGGTGGAGTGTCCTTTATATAAGCACAAAGAAGTGTAATGGGCTTGTTGCCTTATTAAACCTTACCATGTAATTGAGTCTTTGCTAAGTGGATATGACTTTTTAACCGGACCGAAACATAATTAATCAAGGTACAAATTAGACAATTAATCGAAAATATTTAGAATGCAATATCTAAAATCTCCCACCATATATATCAAAAATTAACACTAAGTCTTACAAACATAGAAATTAGGAATAGGTAAACCATGACAATTGTAATGTACCTTAGAGCATATATACAAACAAAGAAAGAACCATATTAGGCATACAAAACCTTATATATAACAATGTCAATAAAGAAAAGAAAAACAAATCCTTGCCTATACATTGCATTGTCCCTTCTTCATAAACCCTCATACTTTAAAAAATATGCCATCCTTCTAAGACATAGAATCTTGCTTGTTGATAAAGTCATGAACTGCGGTTGATGGGGTAAAGAACAAGAACAAGAGTCACAAATTGAAACGTAAGTTAGTTCTACATTCGATTTGGAAATTGGATCGAATGAATCACCAAGAAGCTGGAACGAGTCACGAATGAATCAATTATTTTCGTTTATGGGTTTATGAAGATTTGGTTCTAAAGATTACTAAAGTTTTTCGTAAAGTTAACTTTTCATTGGGCGCTCTTATTTAATTTTGACTTATTTTATTGTTTTATTTTCTTGGAATATCTTTACCTACGAACAATGTTTTCTTCCGTAGATATATTTTTCTTTTCTTATACATACGGTTTTGAATCTGTCACTATAAACCTCTATCGGTATATGTCATTTTCCTTGTAGTGCATAATCATGGTTTTGTTCCGCGGGATATCATTTTTTCTTGTATAAGCAATTTTTTTGTTTGTTTTTCTTTATGGCGAATATATATAAAGGGGAGGAATGTTTAGATATGAGAAGAATAAATAAAGACCTTTGAATCAAAATCAAGGTACATATTTACAAGTGCACTTAAAATGGCATGTGATATGCTTACCTAAATACCCACTCAAGGCCGTCCACCGGTGTACCTCCTGAATGCATCACTGCTTGTCCATGTGTTGTTCCTCGGTCGTGAAACTATGTTGTGGAGATAGCAGAATTTCAACCCGCCCCAACCACCACCCTTCAATACCTTAGACTAGGGATGACAATGCGGTCCAGACCGCCCCGTTAGGTCTGGCCCGCTATTATCCCAACATAAACGGGTTGGGCGGGTGCAGGAAATCTTGAGGTGGTGGGATGAAACACACACCCCTCCCCGCCCTGCTAGGAGATAGACTGGTGGATTGGCGGGCTACTGTCATTTAAGTCAGTTTTGTTTTTCCATAATCAGGCCGCAGACCAGCCCAGTTCATCCCATCACATACCGCTTTTTCAGTGGGCTAAATGGAACGGGCCAACTATAGGGGGTGAACTCGAAACCTCGGTCCAGTCCGCCAAAAATGACAGATTAAATGTGTTACCCCGATGGATTGGACCCGTTTTATTACCCCTACCTTAGACTCAACCCATCGCACTCCGTCATAGTGTTGTTTATATAAAAATTAAACATAATATGTACAAACAAACAAAAAACATAATTCTCAATTCGGTAGTAGTGTAATGTCACTACAACGAACAATCTGCTCAGCTGAATCAATGAAAACTAAAAACACAAATAACGTGGCTCATGAATAAATTAAAAGCAAAAATACCTAATTAATTGAAGAATTATGAAGCAAGTCAGCAACAGTTTATTTAAAACGTTTTAAAATTCGGCACTAAATTTACAGAAATAACTAATGAATGATTTAAAATACTCTAAAAACTACATCTTATCTTATGCTTGTGAGTGTCTTAGATTATGCTTATAAACACTTTGGGGGTAGAGAACGTTACACATCTTCAATGTCCCACTAACCAAATGGTTAAACTGTGCTCATATTCAAAATAAACTCTATCAAAGAACAAATTGTTTGAGAGAATTTGAGTTTGATTTATGAGTCAAACTATTATCGATCAAACTTTATTTGGATTAAAATGCATAAAAGGTTAATAGAATCATATGAATACGTTAAAAATTGGCATATGTATTACATATTTATTTATTATATTTCTTTCAATTAAGAATAAATTCAACGGCGTTTATAGGTACAAAGACAATAGTTGAGACCATAGTTTTTTATACAGTACCCAATACCTGACTTAGGATATTTGATACGACACCTATCATTACAACAATCATTATCACATCCATCACTGCTGCAGAGTCCCATCCCCTTATCGCACTTATCATATGGTGGTACTCCTGGTGCTGGATGTTCGAAAGTACAAGTACAAAGGTTATAGAAGTCACAATTATATTCTAAAAGTTTAGCACCTCTTCCAAAGTCTTCACACACCCGTTTACAATGTACCTCTTTATCAGCACAATTAGCCACAACGTTTGTGCAAACACCTTCAACCTGTATTAATTGCACTGTGCTTGGACAAAGTATAGAAAAAAAATGAAGCATAAATTAGTGAGAGATCTATCATTTAAATAACCATGATGAAAATGGTGGATAGACTTATTACCTGCAACAACTAAAGCCAATATGGCAAAGAAAACGAAAGATTTTGACATTTGGTTTGCCGTTAAGAAATGATTCTTTGCAGGTTTGTTTTGGTTTGTTACTCCAATGTTAATATGTGTATTTATGTCATTGAAATTAGGTTTGTTTGCTTTTTGACCAAACCAAAAACTTTTTTGTTTTGACCAAACCTAAAACTTTTTTGGTATTATGTGTATGTCGGTGGATAAAATTAAATTATATTTTTATGAACAAATAAACATATATCCCCCGCTTTATCATATTTGTCGCTTTTGGAGAATAATTTTATTTTAGATTACTTGTCACATTCAAGTTTCAATGCAAAATTAATTATTGACTTGTCAACAATACTCTTACTTATTTATTGTAGAGAGAAATAATATAATGAAATAATAAATGATTAAGGGTATTATAGAAAAAACATACAAAATTCCATCAAAAATAAGAAAATTTATTTGATTTTTTGTTATGTGTGAATTCCTTATAAGCGACAAGTATTGTGGGCATATAAAGGTGCAAGAATAGACTTGTGGACATAAAGCATAAATACAAACAAGTCTTTTGTTAGTGAAATACAAACAAGTCTTACATATCAAGAGAAGTTATCGACTGTAAATCTATATTTCTATATTCATACGTGTTAGAAAAAAGTCCATCCTGCATACTATGCAATAATAAAGACAATTACTAGTTTTGTAGCCCAGAGACTTCAAATTTGATGAAGTATCGGTATCCACAGTATCTGATGCATATTTTGCACCGATCCTTGTCCAATGAGTCTCGATATGTACCAAAAAAATACCCGAAGATTAAATTTTAGTTTTTAAGAACACAATTATCTAATACATTTTAGATACACCCAAAATACGCGAGGGATACAATGATGGGAAGTAATATGCGTGAGATACATGTTTTTTAATTATTTTATTTTCTATTTTTTCTTTAAAAAACAAAAGAGGAAACATGATTTTTCTAATTTCTTTTTATTCTTAAAAAAAATAAGAAAAATGAAGAAGCCTTATAATATATACTTAAAATAATGATGTTCTTTTTGGGATGATGTTCAATTTTTGTAATATATGTAAGTGACTACGCAATATTATTCTCTTTTTCAAATATATTTAATCGACTAATTGTCGACTTCTTTATTATCAATATTACTTATATTATATATTGTGCATTTAGATATTTATTTTTAATCTTTATTTTTTTTATATTCAAGTATCCCTACTATATATTGTATCTTGAATTTTAAACAATTTCTATATCATCGTATTGGTACCGTATCGTATAAAGATCTGAACTTCATAGGTTACTAACATAAAACACGTGTTAGATATGCATGCCTGTGAAAGATACCATATCTTCTATAAGGGAGCATTTGTTTCCGGGATTCTAACTTAGATTATCAAAATATGGTTACACGTCATACTAACTAGGACATATTTAATTATTTAATTCCATTTATTTGTTTTATGATTAAAATTTATATAAAAAATAAAAAAATAAATCAGTCACCATCTTCTTTCTTTCTCTTCGTCTTCCATCTTCTTTCAATAAATACCTAGATATTCATCTAAACCCTTTAAAAAGTAAGGAACAAAAATGATGTGTGTGTTGTTTATTATTCATTGCAGAATTTCATTTGCAATAAAATGATGTGTTGAAAGGTGAATAAAATCATAAGAATACATCTGACATGGGCATACATATTATTTATTGTATTTTGTTTCAATTAAGAACAAACTCAAGGCCGTCTATAGGTACATCTGCAATAGTCGAGACCAAAGTCTTGGATACATAACCCAACACCCGACTTAGGATATTGGCCAGTACACTTTGCATCACAACAATCATTCCTACAATCCTTAGTGCAGAGTCCCATCCCAATATCGCATAGATCAATATCATATGGTTGATGATCGTAAGTACAGGTGCATAAGTTGTAGAAGTCACAATTCGTGCCTATAAGTTTAGCCCCACTTCCAAAGGCTTTACACACTGCTGGACAACTAAGATGTTTATCACTACAATCAGCCACAATGTGTGTGCAAACACCTTCAACTTGTATTAATTGCACTGTGCTTGGACAAAGTAAAGAAAAAAATGAAGCATAAATTAGTGAGAGATTTATCATTTAAACAACCATGATGAAAATGGTGGATAGACTTATTACCTGCAACAACTAAAGCCAATATGGCAAAGAAACTGAAAGATTTTGACATTTGGTTCGCCGTTAAGAAATGATTCTTTGCAAGTTTATTTTGGATTGTTAATATGTGTATTTATAAGTCATTGAAATTAGGTTTGTTTGCTTTTTGACCAAACCAAAAACTTTTTTGTTTTGACCAAGCCTAAAACTCTTTTGGTATTATTTGTATGTCGGTGGGATAAATATAAAAGAGAAATTAGATACATATAAGGTGCAAGAATAGACTTGTGGACATAATTCCTAAAAAAAAAAAATTGTGGACATAAAGCATAAATACAAACAAGTCTTACGTAACAAGAGAACTTATCGACGGTTAAATCACTACTCATACGCGTTAGAAAAAAGTCCACCTTGCATACTTTGCAATAACAAAACACAATTACACAATTACTAGACATGTAGTCTAGAGACTTCAAATTTGATGAAGTATCGGTATTTGATACGTGTTAGATAGGCATACGTGAAAGATACTATATCTTTCTATTAATGTGCATTCTTTTTCCGAATTCTATCTTAGATTATCAAAATATGTTTACGCCTCATACTAACTAGGATATATTCTGTTTAATGAAATGCAATAGATTTATTCCTCTCAAAAAACTAGGACATATTCAATTAGTTAATTCTACTCAATTGTTTAATTATTAAAATTTAGGCTTAATTGCAGTTTTAGCCCCCTAACTTTTTCAAAGTTGCGATTTTGACCCCTAAGAAAAAAACTCCAAAACAGCCCCCTAAGTTTTGCACCTGTGACAGTTTTGGCCCCCAAGGCTGATATTGACTTGGTCTACGCTGACGTGGCACCCTAAGTG
>Ga0315915_1003948_pt1:0-17500 | contig 18793 bp, 3 predicted proteins | sample MpolbnodulesMG_FD_207738 | JGI IMG/M metagenome (GOLD analysis project Ga0315915, IMG submission 207738) | Medicago polymorpha root nodule microbial communities from Los Angeles, California, United States - branched nodules | ecosystem: Host-associated > Plants > Roots > Nodule | place...
AATTGCAATTCACGTGTATTCCTCCGCTCATTTATAAGCAAAAAAACAGAGTTTTGTTTTTTTTGTTTGGGCTTTTGCTTTGTTTATGACCCGCCACAAACCCTCGATAGTTTGTTTTTTTTTCTTCTTTCTTTTCGCTTCATCATTTACTAGCAAAATAAAGTTAAACCACCACTAATATAGATATTATCTTCCTAGAAAATGCATGATATTAAGAATAGATTAATTGTGAAGCATTGAATTTCATGACAGTAAGTAAATGAGACAGCGAAAGAGCATTTTACACCAATAATGTACTAACTGCATATTGATATTCCATTGAAAGCACATGCAGTTCATGCATTACACCAATTATATGAGAATGGTTGCTAATTGGACAATCAAATCATTAGAAGAACGTTCATCATGAATTGTGAAACGCACTTGAAACCTATTCTTGACAGCCCAAAGGAGATTCAAAAACAAGGTAGTTTGCCGCTCCAGCACCAGCTCATAATTATTCAGTGTGAGCTTCACTAACTTGGTCATAGTCCTTGATTATTACTCCTTGTTGTCCCATTTAGACTAGTGCTCATCAAATAGCTCTCTACAGGTAGAAATAAATAGAAAATTTAGGTTGCAATTGGAGCATTATTGATGAATGTAATAATGTCAAGAACTTAGATTTTTTTTGTTGGAAATTATCATATATTTAAGTATTTGTTTTGATTAGTTTTTGACTTTTTTTTTTTTTTTAAGGAAGTTTTTGACTTGTTTTGATGATTCATTTTACTAAACTGAATGACATTATTCTCAATTATGCTTAAACATATTATTGTCATACTGAAGTCGTATTTAACCATTTTAAGGTTTTTTTTTAATTTTGGGACCAATATGCGTATTTATTGTCAATTTCAAAGATAATTTGAACAGAAATGTAATTTATTTTTGGGTTAATTAAGTAAATGGCTCCTATAAATATTCATAATTTTATTTTTAGTCTCTACAAAATAAAATCGCACTTATTTAGCACTTATACTTGAGACAGGACTGTAAATGGATATTTCCTTTATTTATTTATATGTGGGGGATATTCATTTAAAGTGGGCTTAATTAATGATTTGGTCCCTTAAGTTATTTATTGGTTACATTTTGGTCCCATAAGTTATTAACGTTACAATTTGGTCCCTTAAGTTAGTATTTGTTAGCCAAATAAATCCTCACCGTCAGTCTTTTGCTAAAACGTTAAATAGGCACATGTGAACGGTGACGTAACAATTTGCAATGTGTATCCACCTTAGACATTGGCTTAACGGTGGGGACGGTGGGGATTTATTTGGTTGACGGAAGATGACTTAAAAGGACCAAATTGTAACGTTAATAACTTATGAGACTAAAATGTAACCAACAAATAACTGAAAGGACCACTTCATTAATTAAGCCTTTAAAGTATGTTAAGTTAAAACTAAGTGATTGAACTCAAATATTTAATGAGTTTCATCAATGATGAATCGTTTACACGAACCTGCATTTGATTTCATGAAACAATTTTTTTAATCATATTTTACTTATCTTTCGGTCGTACTTCGAATGATTAGAGCCGCTTTTCATAAGAACTAGAGGTTAAAACAAAATGATAATAATATACGATTGTTAACGAAAAATCATGTTTAATTTTTAGTTATTAATTCCTAAATTACTGAATTTAAATCAGAACTGTCCGATTTTGATCGAATGCGAACCAAAATATGATTGTGTAGTGTGAAATACTATTGTTTATGTTAGGTAGAGTTTATTGATTAGCGAATGTTATTTTTAGTGTGAAATATATCTTTAAAAATAGATCTGAATTGATTTAGAAGAAATTAAGTACTTAACATATTTGATTTCGATTTAAATGTTTATTGTTTTTATAGCAAATGCCTAATTGCTTGCTCAGATCAGGTAATATATCTTTTGCGGTTTCCAGCATGACTGATGATATTCCTGAGGTATATTTATTGTTCTTTAGGTTCATAATTTTGCATTCTCATATATCTAGTTTTCCTTCATGAAATTCACTTTTATGATGTCATTCTATTTCAAGAGAAATGTGTGCTTCTTAGTCATTTATTTGATCCATTATGCAGGCTGACACCATCTTATGGGACTGGAGGGACCAAGGGTATTTAAACCCAGTTCGGAGTCAAATGAATGGGAGTGAGTAATTTATATGTATCACTGCTTATTTTATATGTTTTGATTGAGGGTGTTGGGTTAGTGCTAAATTTTGATTGTGGGCGAAGTTATCTGTAATTTTTCTTGGAGACTCTTATATCTGTACTCTTTTGATTCACATTTAGTCCGTGTAAAAAAATTCGTCGGCATTTTAGTCCCTGTAAAATTTTCCATCAATATTTTTAGTCCCTATAAAAAATTTATGTTAGCATTTTCAGTCCCTAAAATGCTAAAGAAAAATGTCACAAGTACTAAAAAGTGTGATTTTATTTTATATGTGATTTTATTTTATAGGGATTAAAAACAAAATTCTGAATATTTATAGACATGTTTATTTAATTAACCCTTTAATTTTTTTTAGGGGTATTTGAAAATAGGATTAGAAGGTGTGAGAGTGTGCGTGAATGTTAGGAAAAATTCCATATTTAAAAAAAAAATGCAAAGCCCCTCTATGATGTTGCATGTCCTTTCTGCGTAAGTGATAGTGCCACACAAACAGATAACAACCATGTCATTTTGACCGACGAAGGGGGTAAATCGACAGACGTTTTACAAAATCTAAGTTTTTTTCTTTTCGGTTTCACAAATTTCAACCAGGTAATTGCACATAATTACAATTTCATAGGTGTTTGATCATTTACTCGAATTTTATTGTCAGCTTGATTGGCTCCTAAAACGTTATATACTCCCTCTGGCCCTTCTTGTAAGATTACTTTACAAAAATCACGGGTATTCCTTCAAAAAAAAATCACAGGTATTAATAAAAGTTGTTGATTTAATAAATTTGTCTAAAAAATGTGTTACTATTACTAAATTATCATTTTTGTATAAATGCATTTTATGTTGATTTTTCATATTTAAAGAGAAATGGTCGTATTAATAAGGGTATAGTCTGAAAAACATATATATAAAAATTTGTAGATAGTTTTATATTTATGGATAATTTTTTTCCTTCACAATAGTCTTATAATTAGGGACGACGGAGGAAATATATGTTTCCTCTATTGAATCTATCATTCTTGATAACTGTGAAATAATACAACTCAAGCATCCTTATGAATTTATTGCACGGAACAAACCATTTTCCACGTAATCATTTATACGATGATTTTTTAAAATTTTTTTTTTTCTTCTTGTTTTTAAATATTATTAAGAACGGAAAATGCTAAATGTTGTCTTAGGGGCATTGGTTGAACATGATCAACGGCAATTAGGATCATTTTTTTTAAAAACTCGGTATCCGATCCAAAAATAATCAACTAATTCGAGAGGACCAATCTCACCGCCCACTTGCGGGGGCCCCTTTAAAGTCAGAGCAAGCTCTGTATGGACTTAACCCACCGAAATTGGCACCAGAGAAAATCGAACCTGAGACCTTTGGAGGAGCAAACTCCAAGATCTCAAGTCAACCACTAGGCCAACCCCAAATAGGTTGGCAATTAGGATCATTAAATCTAAGTACATTTAAGAAATGCATGATACTTCGGTTGTAGTAGGAAGATATTAGAATGCATTAATCTATCTTCTTAGTATCCACAAATATGGTTCATGAAAATTTACTAGTTTTAAACAAATTGTTAATGAGCTATGTCAAATGACTTTGCATCCAAATCATAAATCAGTTTCTCAATAACATAAATGAATTTCAAATTAATCATCAAACAATTCATTAAGCCATTAAAGTATAAATTAAAAGCTATCATTAAATGTATTGTTCGTAGGTATAATTCATATGATAAAAAATTGGGTCAGGCTAACCGGTGCCTTCGGAGCACTAGTTAAGCATATCTAAAAAGGAAATTATTATCATAAAAGAAAGTTGCTTTTGACTTTACATAAACATTTGATATGTAGAGCGTAAATTCAAATATGCAATTCTTCACTTATCTGCACTTAGTGTGTGTGAGCTATGACGCTAGCCTTTTAGATTAAATAAGAAGTAATCACTTAATTAAATAATACTTTAATTAGAGTCTCTCTAAACAAGTAGTGCATTTAACCCACTTGGGTTGGCCTAGCGGCATTGGCTTGAAACATGTGAGTGTGCTCCTCCTCAAGGTCTCAGGTTCGATTCTCTCTGGTGTCAATTTGAGGGGGTTAGTTTAACTTCTTCAAAAAAAAAGTAGTGCATTTATATGAGTTGAGACTTGAGACGTTGAATACTATGTAGGAGATTCAAAGTTCGATCCCGCTAAAATATAAAAATCCTCCTCCTTAAACAAATTTACCACTACTATATATTTTCCAATTAAAAAAATGAACTTTGTTTATATAGATTTAAATTACTAGAAGTTTTGTAAGACTTGATCATCAATTGGTCTCACTAAGGTAGTATATTGTTTTATTTTTTGTCAATTAGCGTAGTGGTTAGAATCCACTCTTCTTAAGGTGAATAAGTGGGGTGTTTGGGGATCAAACTCCGACCCCTACATATAATAATGCATATCTCTGTCAACTGAGTTATACTCACGAGGATAAGGTAGTATATCGTTTGAATTGAAATTAGTGATAATAGTCAAGATAATGAGATTAAGGAAAAGTATCCAAAGAATAGCAAAGCATGTGATGAAAAGGGACAACCGAAGGGTGATCCACAAGTTAAGGAAGTAAAAAGAAGCATGAGAGAGAGGAGGTCTAACCCCAAGTTTGTTGATTAATAAGGTTAAAAGGGTATCCAAGGGGAGAAAATTGTTGTATACACATGTTGTTTGGCTGAGAAACACATGTCAAAGACGAAAATACCCTTCGGTAGTTAAGTACCGAGGAAAACTAAAACTGGCTGCAGTTAACTACCGAGGAAAACCTCGGCAGTTAACTGCTGATACATGCTGAACATAAACAGAAACAAAAACTCAGTTTTCATTTCAGTTTCAAACACCAAAACTTCTCCAATTCCATCAATTCCTTTTTTGAGCAAAATCAAGTGAATCATCTCCATTTAATCATAAGTTAGTACCTTGACTCATTTTTAATCATAATGTTAATTTGTGCAGGTTTTTTTAAAAAAAAATTGGTAGTTTGCATGTGGTTAGGGTTGATGTAGGAATTGAAATGTTGATGATTGCATGTAGTTTATAAATGAATGTAGTTGTTGTAATTGATGTTTGAATGATGTTAGAGTATAATGTGGTTTTGAATGGTGGCAAAAGAACACATTTTGAGTATGTTTGATGCTTTGCACACAAAGTTTTGATAAAATGCCCCAATGAGAATTATATTGATTATTGAGTTAGTCTAGGTTATGGAAATGATGTTAATTGTAGTATGATAAAGTGCATACTGAATTAGGTTGAATGTGGTTTTGATTTTCACTGAATATGGACGTTTATGTTTAGTTTAGGTTATGTTTAGGTTGAATGTGTATGATAATGCGTTTGATTATTTACGTTTGAATGTGAATGATAGTGTGTTTGATAATGTTTAGGTTGAATGTGAATGTTTGATAAAGTAGTTGAATGTGAAAGTTTAGGTTATGTTTAGGTTTAATGTGTTTGATAAAGTGGTTGAATGTATAAGTTGAATGATGTTAATTTTTTAATTTTTTGTGTAGATATGTCTGATCAGGACCCGATTAGTGTGAAAAAATGGGTTTAGTGTGAAAAGGGAGGGTTTTCCCGAGAGGAAAACCAGAATTTTGAGTTGCTATCTGGTGCAGCTCGCGAGGCGAGCTGGTGGCGAGTTGCACAGTGACAGCATTCCTTGTTTCGCGTTCTTGTGTCTTTTTCACACATTTCTGTTTTGAATTGGCCTTTGGTGTAAACATGAAAGTTTTAGAGAATTGTGTTAGTTTTCCAATGACTTTCGTTTGACGTAAAAATGATTTTTAGATTTTGAGTTATGATAAAAATACTCCAAGTATGTCGCGGTAAAATTTTATGAAAATTCAGCATAACTATTTCTAAGTCAACCCAAAACTTATGGTTTGTTTCTAAACTTCAAAACTTGAGTATTGGGAATTCATTTAAGGTGTTTAAGAATATTTAACCTATGATATGATGGATCTAACTTGATTTTGTTTTGAAAACGAATTGATTTTGCAATATGAGAGAAACCATACGAACTTTGCAAAGTTTGAAATTAAAGTGAATTGGCCTATGAGATGTTGATGTATACACCACTGCACTCATATGTGATTCATATATATGCTTAGTTGAGGCTTTCAAACATGTTTGTTTAGTTTTGTCGGATAACTTGGAAAGTGGTAAAATGATACGAACTTGTCGTAATCATGTGATTCTTAGAATTGGCCTAGGATACTCATATGTCAAAGCTACTATGAACATATGTGAGTAATGCATGTGTTTTTTTGAGGCATTTGATTATGTTTGCTTAGTTTTGGTTGAATGTCTTGAATGGTGATTTTCCTTGAAAATGTTAACTTTGATGAATAATGTTAATGATGTTGAACTTAATGACGGTGTTTATGTCTTTGTTTATGTTGATGAGTTGTGGTATGATAATCATGTTGTTGGTTGTTGGTGTGAATGATACATGCTAAATGTCGATTGTTGATTGCGAATTTATACATGCTTAATGTTGATAATTAGATGTGGTGATTGCATGTATCGAATTATGTTGTTAAATTCTTATATGCAATTTGATGATGATAATTGTGGTGCTTGCATATATGAAAGGTGTTTGTTTTTTGTGATGATCATTTGATGAATGATACATGCTAAATGTCAATTGTTGATTGCGAATGTATACATGCTTAATGTTGATATTTGGTTGTGGTGATTGCATGAATTGAATTATGTTGTTGAATTCCTATATGCAATTTGATGATGATAATTGTGGTGCTTGCATATATGAAAGGTGTTTGTTTTTTGTGATGATCATTTGATGAATGATTGGTGATAAACATGTTTATGTTATGTTGTTTGTTGAACATGTTAAATGTTGATTGTTGATGGTGAATCCATACATGCTGATTTTGATAGTGATATTGTTGGTGAATGCATGTATGCAAAATGAAGGTGATATATGATATTATATCCAATGTTGGTGAGTGTATTGTTGAATATATATTTTTTGGTGTTGAGTCATATATTCATGCATACATGGTTGATGTTGATGGATTTTATATGTGTGGTGATGTTGATGGATTTTATACCCGTGGGGTGACGTTGATGATGTTTTTCTTGCATTATGAGTTGACGACATTGTCGTAGTTAATGGAACCGTGTCCATGTAGGGGTTGTGTCTAGGCTCATTACATACATTTGATGAGTTTGTTAAATGCGTCATATTTGATTATGTGTTTGGTGAATTTTGGTGATTTATGTGCATTGGTGAGTTTGGTGAATTGTACACTTGGTGATATTTGGTGAATATGTGAAGATGTGTACTTGTTGATGTTTGTTGTTAATGGTGGTACTTGTACATTTGATGATTTGAATTGATGATGTTTATTTCGGTGAAAATAATGAAGTGTAATTTATATGAATGTGATTTTATGATCTTTTGGTGATGATGACTTTCTTGCTTATGCTTTGAAATGATGAATTGTATTTGTTGAGTTAATTAGGCTAAATGAAGAATAAGGTGAGTAATCCTTTCATTGATTGATGTTGATAAATGATGAGCTTATGACAATGACTTGATTAGAGATTGAATATGCTTGTTATGCCATGTTAGAATTGTGATAGTGATGACATGCTGTCATTACGTAATTTTGGAACTTATTTCGTCAAATTTGATAGAGTTCAGAGCAATATGAATGTCCAGAGGCGTTAGGAAAGCGAGAAAACAACCAAGAGCTCGAAGCAGCAAAGCGCGGCACGATTGCTTACATCGTGACGCGATTTTATAAGCAGAGAGGAAAGTTTTGAATTGCTGAAAATCGTGACACGATTGCGGGAGGCGTGTCACGATTGTAAAGAAGGATCTCGAAGGACTCCAGGTTGTTATGAAATCGTGACACGATTGGACACAAGCGCGGCGCGATTTTCTCGATCAGAAAAGATTTCTTATTTAAACAGAAGTCAGTGCCAGAACTAAGGGTTACGATTTTGGAGAGCAAAAGTTCGATTTTGAGACTTGAAGACTGCTTGAAGGGTGATTTCTTCATCCTTAATTCAGTTCATGTATGTTTTAATTATGTCATTGATTATGCTATTCATTAACTCAATTATGAGTAGCTAAATCCCTCGGAGATTGGGTCTGAGATGAATCTGTGTAACCCTATTTGATCCATGTTGCTTTGAAACTCTATTTATTATGAATGACAGTCTAGTTTTTATTCAATTCAATTGTTCTTAATGCTTTTATATCTTGATCACATATAAATCTGATTTAGTGAGAACGAATGACTATTGACCCTAGCTTTCGACTTAGACCTAATTGAATTGTTCTAATAAACATGGTTAGTCTATGAATGGATAATCGTTTATTAGTGATGTTAGATTAACGTACTGTAAACCTTCAACGATTATTAGACCACCTAAGGAATTAGGGGCTGTAGTTTGAGAAGAGGGTCCTAACTCAAGGGATTGATTAGGACTATTTTGTTAATTATCATGAACTAGAAATTTATTCATAAGAATAAGCAAAGTATACCAACTAGGGAAACACTAGAGGATTCGACAGACCCGATCTCATCCCTCTCCATATATTTCTAATCAACCTTTAGTTTTAGTTACTTGATTTCATCAAATCAAACCAAACCAACCGCCTAGTGGCAAATTAAAAGAACTTTATACATCTTTCTGAATAACGTAATTGAATTATTGAATTTAAAACCAGTCCTTGAGAAGCGATATTTTTACTACTTCGATAGTATTTGGTACACTTGCCAATTGTCTATCAGATAGCATGACGTGTATGGAATGGGGGACAATATTCATATAATGTTAAGGGATGGTTATGTATATGTGTCATGCATGAAATCCTTGAATGTTTATAATTGTTTATGTTTGATTATGATTGATGTGAACATAACCCCCAATGGCTTGTGGTGGACCGCCTACTTATTTGTATGAATGGGTAGACGGCGTGCATGATTGAACTTTTAGCTTGCTTGGTGAGTTGCTTGAGGATAGCAGGAGCTTCCTCTGTTTATTTGTTTTAGAGTCTTAGTATAGGCTCTGATGTAGGTTTTCGGTCTGTATTTATTTGGATTGATTATGTTATTGAGACTTTATCCATATGTGGATGTTTGGAGTTTATTTGAGAATTGTTTATATGCATGCTTTGAGATAATTTTGGAGAACGTAATGTCTATTACACGAATAATTGCATTATTCGCGTGTTTTATCGCTTTAATAGAAGTAGGGCGTTACAATTGAAAGTTGGATTATAGGTGTTTGATCAAATGTCTCAATGAAATTTTGTTTGTTTTTTGGATTGTTATTGATGAAATCAGTTAGAAATTGGTTTGTTATTGTTGATTATAGTTAGTTTAACTGCAATGTGGTAGTTAATGGACTGAAATGACACTGCCGAAATTTAAGTGTTGTTGTTGAATAGTTAGAAATGACGCAATATCCATATGAAAAAACTCATTGATTTTTTGCTTTTTGAAATGTTGTGCAGATATGTCTTAGAGGCATAACAGACTTAGGGGAAATATTGAATCCTCTACTAGCAGTGCATGGAGGGAAAAGGAATCACAACACCCTCCTCATCCTGGTCGATGGAGAGGTGGGGGACGAGGTTGGGTAGGGCTAATGATGCAGAGGGTTCATCTTCACAAGCGGCTACATCCCAGATAGTGGACCCGACACAGTATCAACATCAGCATGAGAGTATCAACCTCAATATCAGCAGCCTCATTAGCAGGAGGGTGAAGCTCACCAGCAGGAGGCTGAGGCTCAAGGGGAGTCGACTATGGAGTTTGAGGCCGAACCACATGGCTTTCTTGGTGGGCCTTATGTGTTGTCGATTTTACCGAACTTCGGTAAACACGTGGCATGCAGGCTATGGGTCGATGTCGAAGTAAGTATAATTGCTTTGTTTTATTTAATGATATGTTACTTATTATTTTCCTTAGTTAATGTTTATGTTACGATATTAAAATTTACTTATTTTAATGATTATTTTACTTATTTCATGTTTATGTTAGAGTATTTCATGTCTATTTTACTTATTATTTTTTTAACGGTGTTCTTGTTTGTTTTTGTTTTTGTATTTCAGTTTCAATTGTCGCATAAGATGACATGTGTCTCGCATGTGAAGAATCTTAAGCTTAGTAACTTGAGGGACCCGATGAATGATTTCGGTCTTACCCCCTCCTTAAAACTGGGTACGACAACATCTCTCACGGGCTCATTTGTGCCTTGTCAGAGAGATGGCATGAGGACACCAGCAGCTTCCATTTGCCTATAGGGGAGATGACTGCCACACTAGATGATGTGGCGTGCCTTCTACACATCCCATCATTGTGAGGCTCGTTGAGAAGGAGGGGTTATCTCATGAGTGGGGCATACATCTGATGCAGGATGAGCTATGTTTTACAGAGGAGGGGGTGATGGATTAGGTGGAAAAACATTTTGGTGCTCATGTCAGTTACACTAAATTGAAGAGGCGTTTTCAAAACATTTTGGTGCTCATGTCATGTCAGTTACACTAAATTGACACAGAGGAGGAGGAGGAGGTGGAGCAGAGTGTTGTTAGGACCACCTGCGTTAAGGCGTTTTTGTTGGCTACACCCTTTTTGTCGGCAAGTACAGCAAAATCGTTAATCTGATATGTCTACTTGCGCTTCGGGATTCGGACATGGTGGGCGACTGGTCATGGGGCGGGATGAGACTTGCTTTCCTATATGAGCAGCTTTCTCTTACCTCCGACTCAGTTGTTAGTGTTGTTGGTGGTTACATGACCTTGCTTGTGGTAATATATTTTTTTTTCTTATTTTTTTAGTGAATCGTAAATGTATAGTTTTTTAGTGATACTTGTGCTGATATAAATTTGTCTCTTTGTGTTTGCAGAGATGGGTTTTGGCGCACTTCAGGCAACTCGTTTCGAGGAAGCTTGATCCAGATTACCTGCGTGCTGACCCGCTTGTGGGTAGATGGAAACCTCCCAAGGGCTTTTCTGATGTTGGACACTACAGAACCGCAATTGATTTGATGGAGCATGCTCGTGTCATCTGGAGGCCGTACGAGACTCGACGAGACCTTACGCCTTTTCATGACATATGCTGGTACTCTGGATTGATTATGGCCGACTAAGCCAAGATGTGCCGTCACTTGCCGGAGCGGGTTTTGAGGTAGTACGGCTATGTCCAAATTGTTCACATACCTCCTACGACGATTGCGGAGATTGCGCCAGAGGTGGTAGTTATGACCTCCATGGAGTTTGTTGTCCATGTCCTTAGCTAGCAGGAGATGGGTCATCCGGTCCCGGAGGATGAGGTGTGGAAGCATTCAAAGGGGTACATGGAATGGTTCTACAAAGTATCTCATCCTATTATGATCGCATCTGCGACCATTCCTGACTATACAACTCATGTCCCTCTCTACGAGGAGGTTATTGTTGAGCAGCAGTGGGTCAGACAGCCTCCAGACCCATTCCAGATCATTGACAACAACAGAGCCAAAGTGTAGAGTGCAATGGGGGTTCCTGATGTGTTTTCAAATCCACTGGTTCTCGGCATTATGGAGGGCATCCGAGCCGAGTATAGTGTGATGGAGGAGGAGTAGGAGTCATAGTCCATGGGAGTAGGGTTTTATCTTATGACTTTTGTATATTTGTAGTTTTTTTATGACATTTTTTCGGATATGGATTATAATATATTTACACTTGCGCTTTTGTGTTTTTACGACATTTTGCATTATTTTATTCTTTTATTCTTCATATTTTAATTACGACTGAATGTTTGATTGAATGAATGCTTGAATGAGTGATGAAAAATGGATGCAATTGACTAAATGGATGTATGAATGAATGAAGGAATGATGAAAATTAGGGAAAATTGAGTTTATGGTTGTTCTGGTTTTTTGCAGACACAGCGTGAGTTAACTCACGCAGGTGTTAATCCCAGCGTGAGTTAAGTCACGCAGTGTTTAACACATGCACGAGTTTACTCACGGTAGGAGTATTTTTTGGGAGAAGAGCATTTTTCAAAGTGTTGAAAGAAAATGGATTAGAGCTCTGGTAGTTTGTTAAATATGTGTTTTTGGAATTATAATAGATTAAGTGTATAGTGATGGTCAAATGAAGATAATCAAGATGGAATGAACCAAATTTTTGTGTATTGCTAACGTAGGACAATTGATTTCATTTGATTCATATTTTAGAGTTTTGTTGTTTTATTTAATTTAATATCTTCGTTTTTTCTCTTTTTTCCTGTTGTATACTATTTTCCGAAATTTGTTTCGGTTTTTGTTTTTACTTGAGAATGGTTGTTTTACTTTTTCCAACAGCAGAGCAGAGTAGTTGGTGGAGTAGTTGGTAAAGGTACTAGTCAAATATTCAAAACTCATGTGATTTAAAATTTATGTGTACTTATTTTTATCTTTTTCATATTTTTTTGGTAGTGTTATTTTTTATTTTTTTTGGTAGTAATCTTTTTCATATTTTAAAAGAGACTTCCATTATTTTATGAAATAAAAAACTGTGATAATAGTTTACCAATAAATAAATAAAAATAAGGCTTAACTTAGTTCTTGAGAAAATTATGATCAAATACTCAATTAAAAGAAAAGTGAAAAATAAAAAGCAAATTCTAACCATTTTAGTCTTTGAGAAAGTTTTTTTTGAACAAAGTCTTTTAAAAATGTTTAGAAGCAACTTTTAATCATTAAGACAAATAATCTAGTCTAGGATAATTTAATGAGTCTCTACTTGAATCACCATCATTTTTTTTTTAATGAAATCATTTCAAATTTGACAATTAGATCATTGTCAATAATTAAAAATGGCTATTTGATCCGTAAAAAGAGTCAAATTAGTTCTTACAAAAAATAAATTCCTAAATAACTTATTATTCTATCGCTCATTCTTGTTTTTTTACGTCATTTGTGATCAGTTTTATATTTGTCCTAAAATGACCAATGGTTGAAGAAAAAATTAGTATGAGCAATTGATTGAAAGAAAAAAATAGGACCTCTTCCCTAAGAATTAAAAGGTTAACACACAAAAGAAAAATTATTAGTGTAATTTTTTCCGATTGTAGAGTTCAATTTATCTCTTTTTAATTATTATCATAAACCTAATTAAAGAAGGAGCACATTTTACACAAAAAAAATTAAAATAAATACCATTTGTTTAGTGTGAGTGTTACTTTTGTCTAGTATTTACACACAAAAAAAACAAAAAACCAAAAGATCACAATTTACACGTTATAACCAAAAAACAAAAAGAAAAGGATGTTGTTTAGTGTGAGTGTTAGTTTTGTTTAGTATTTACACAAAAAACCAAAAGATCACAATTTACACGTTATAACCAAAAAAAAAAAAAAAAAGGATGCTGTTTAGTGTGAGTGTTAGTTTTGTTTAGTATTTACACAAAAAAAACAAAAAACCAAAAAATCACAATTTACACGTTATAACCAAAAAGGCATGTTACATTCATTCTATCCCTCTCTCTTCCTCCCACCCTCAACATATGTGTATATATACTACATTCATTTTATTCTTTTCCTTAACATTTCCTACCTCTCAAAAGGTAAAGCTACAAATTATACATTTACTTGCTCTTTAATAAATTCAGGGTGTCCGTAAGTGAGGATAAAATAGTTGTTTTTGTGAACTCCAATGATGTTTTCTTTAAAAAAATATTTGTTAATATGTTGGTTTCAAGATAATTGTTAATTAGAAACAATAAAGAACATTGAAAAAACTCATGTCTTTTAAACATTTCATTTTTTGAAATTTTTATTGACATTGGTTTATGTTTTTTCTATTAATAAAGGTATTTATTGATGATTAGTTATATTAAAATTGAAGTTTTTATAAAAATATTTTACCAAACAAACAAACTTTTGAATTAAAAAATAACAAGAATTTTGACCAAAAAAATAACGACAATTACCAATAACTTTATTTTCAAATTTTTAATTTTAATTTTTTTGTTTTAAAATACATAGGATATGTTTATTTCAAATTTATCATAAATATTCTCGAGAAAGCGAGGTTCGTTTTTAAGCCAGAAGATCTCCCAATTTATTTTTATTCACATGAGAGAGTTTTGAGGAAGTGATTGGAAGTTGATGAAAAACATGATAAGCGAGGTTCGTTCCTGGAAACGGACATGTGAAAACTCCACTATCATGTTTTTCATCAACTTCCAATCACTTCCTCAAAACTCTCTCTATTCGCTGAATGTATTAGGCGTATTTTCCTATTTTATCACTTATACGAAAATATTGTCTATATGATCATGAAAACACAATATTTTTTTTGGCATAATTGAAATTTGATCCCCTATTTTCGCCTTTTTGTAAAATTGATCTCCCTATTTTTAAATTCCATAGTTTTGATCCATCCATCAAATATTGTCTAAAATACGGTGATGTAACATGTTTTAGATGAAGTTTTTTAAGAGAATTATCTTACGATTTCATCTATGTTGATATTTTTTCACCTTTAGATCATATACTACGACATTTAAAACATATCATATCATATATTTTTTAGTTTAAAAATGTGATGGAAAGACCAAAATTGTCGAATTTAAAAATAGAGGGATCAATTTCGGAAAATGATGAAAATTGAAGGACCAAAATTGCAATTTTTTTATGGTGTGTCTATCCGGATAAGCTACAAGTTATAATGCATGCCTTTTTTTTTAATAAAAGGAATAATTGGTACATACATCGTAATAATTTATATAAAACAAACTCAAATTACTTTATAAACAAGGTATGGGTTATTTAATGATTGTAGCATGTTTTCTAGGAATATATATTCCAAAGAAAACCAAACATCAGTTAGCTACTCTTAGGAATTTTAGGATGTTTTTTTGTTGAAAAAAAATCCTGAGAATTTATAATACTAGCAAACACTTTTTTTTATGATGCCAACGAATAAAATTCCCACTATTTTTTTATGGATGAGTTATTCCTAGCAATAATTTTTGAATCTATGAAACAAACATCACCATGGTATTATCATGTTTGATACACGATTATAAAAATTATATACTCTTAGATATTTTTATTTTCGAGAAAAGCTAATCTCAAGAATAACTTTCAAAACTATATGAATCAAATGCACCTTTCAACAGGGACCAACCCAAATTTTTTTGAATAGTAGAGCCCAAATAATATAAAATAGTAATTAAAACAATGATTCGCAAGTTTCCCCTATTTGTTACTAGTATTTTTTCTAATTTTTTTTTAGAAAAAATCATTTGAGTTCTTGTCCAAAAAATTTCATTCTAAGTTGATTTTAACGTATTTATTGATGGGTTCAAATCAATATTTTTTTAAGAAAGGTACAAATCAATATTTAAAAGTTGGATTTTTAAGTTTAAGCTGATGAATCAGTCTGTCTAATTACATATATAAGACACCCGATTAAAAAAGAAACATATTCAATATTACTAAAGCTTTATTGTTGTTTTATGTATATCAAAGTCATATTCGGTTACTTTTAGCACATTGTGTCAGGTCTCCTGTATTTTGATAATTGATATTTATAACATTCTACTTTTTATTATAATTTGGACATTATAATCCACCACTATATTAGGGTTTATTAGCATCTTGACAATTATTATTTCTCCTTTCTAATTATATGAATGAATAGTGAGGGTCAGGAACTTTAAGCTTTGTTGTGTGATTACAATTTTAAAACATGATCATGTTCTTTACTATAATAATTTAGAACAAATTAATCCGACTTTGAAAAATAGATTTAGATGCTTATTGTTTTAGTTCTAACTCTAATTGGTGTGATCAGGTTGGTGAATGCTAAAACCATTATTCTGTGATCGATTTATCTGAAGATTATATATGGAGGTATATTTGTGTTATTTTCAATATTTTTTTCTTTCATTATAATTATTATTATTATTAGTGTGCTTTTTTACTATGATTAGTCGTGTATCAATGTTTCATTCTACCACAGTTAGTTTTGGTTTGATTTATTTTTACATTTCAAGTATGTTGCACATAAAAATGTTATGAACACTCTCTTTTTAACACTCTTTTTAACATTTATTTTTTTATTTAGTAAACTTATGTTGGTCGCATAATTTTATGTAGAATTTATTTCTAAAGTGTGACGCACATGAGTTTCACATAACAGAAGAATGATTGATAAAAAGAAAGTATCTATAACACTTTCATTTTTTTTAAAGAATAACACTTTCATTTATGTTTTTTTTAAAGACTTTCATATTTATTATACTCCATTTTTTTTAGGGATCCATTTTTTATTATTGATTTTTTCTTTTCTTTTGCTCTATTTTTTATATTAGCTAACTAAAGGTTATGCGCTTTATTTTTCTGTGCTTGTTCTTTAAGGCTTTATTTCAAAATGATAAAAAATGAATTATAGTAATATTCGTATTAAATTTATTTTTTAGGTTTATTTGGTTGAGTTAAAATAATATCTATTATTGAACCATTTTTAATAGAAAAGAAAGAGTAATTTATGGAACACAGTCTAGTACATTAATTTTAGTGTATGTGTGGATTGGTGATATAGTATAAAGTATAGTTTTTTTTTAAGGAATAGTATAAAGTATAGTTAAATAGAATAGAATAATATTTATGTACCCAAAAAAAATAGAATGACATTTGTTCTTTAAATGAAGTGAAAATAATTATCTACTCTCTACCATCAATTCAAACATATCTTTAGATCCTTAGAGTAATAATAATACTATATCTTTAGATCTTTCGAGAAAAAATAATAATGTTTTAGCATAATTCCAAAAAAAAATGTTTTAGCATGTTTTATATTTTTATTTAAGTAATTGATGTTTTTTATTAGACTTAAATACATTTTTGATCTCTCTATTTTAACTTAATTGAGATTTTAGTCCTTCTATTTTTAAAACCACTATTTTAGTCCGCTTATTATACATTTTTTGGTTTTTTTTAATCTTTCATTTATTTTGATGATTTGTCACTCTCGTTAATGACGTGGCACTGACATGTCACATGTGTGTTGACTTTTTCCTTAATGAAATGGAAAATGAGAATTATAGGGAGAAAATGAGAAAGTCAACACACATATGACATGTCAATGCCACGTCATTAACGAGAGTGACAAATCACTAAAATTGATGCAGACTAAAAAAACTCAAAAAATGTATTATAGGGAGACCAAAATAGTGGTTTTAAAAATAAAAGGACTAAAATATCAATTAAATTAAAATAGGAGGACCAAAAATGCATTTAAGTCTTTTTATT
>Ga0315915_1003952_pt1 | contig 18788 bp, 10 predicted proteins | sample MpolbnodulesMG_FD_207738 | JGI IMG/M metagenome (GOLD analysis project Ga0315915, IMG submission 207738) | Medicago polymorpha root nodule microbial communities from Los Angeles, California, United States - branched nodules | ecosystem: Host-associated > Plants > Roots > Nodule | place: USA...
TTTCAGAGTAAAAACATTCTATCATAAATCCATTACTTTAAACTCAATCTTAACAAATTCAATTTAAACCATTCTTGTTTTCTAACATTCAAAGTCATGTTTTTAAATACCCCTTGAAATGACCCCCCGAATTGCTCATCCGTTTAAGATAGTAACAGTAGTAAAGAGGACAGAGAATCTATATAAACAATAGAATTCCTCCTTGCTTTAAAATATGAAAAGGAAAATTAAATGTGTAGATGTTTTAAAAGATGTAATACTGGGAAGTCGTTGTCTAATTTTAGGACTCAGCATTTTTTTAATTAACCAATAAGCTTCCAAATAAAAGTTCGTTACCTATTAATTGAAAAGATAGTTAAACGTGTGTGTGATTGACCACTATACACCAAATGTCTGGGTCATGAGTTTGAAACTAAAAAAACACAAAAAATACTAAAAAAACGCATAAAAAACTATTTTCAAGCATATTTGAATCCAAGTTCTTTAGTTTGAAGGATAAACCTTTCACACCAAAATAGCTAACATAATCAAGTTTGTTAGATAAATAACGTTCACAAGCTTACAAAATTATCTATATAAAAAATTTCACTTTGGTACTTCACATTTAAAATTTGCTTTAGGCCTAGGAGAATGTGTTCGGGCAATCTTGATATTGTAAGTCTATAACCTTAACCTAATTGATAAATTAAACTGCAAAGCCAATGAAAACTACTCAAGCTTACAAAGCAAGAGTATATCAGTTAGTGGCTGGAAGAGACCAAACAATGAAAATGGAGTATTACTTGCTCCAAAAGTCCTTTGAGTAGTGCTAGATAAACAGATGTACCACAAAAAAAAAAAAAAAGATTTTAATCTTTCCCAAAATCTGCATTATAGTGGGCACTTGCTTCCAGTTTCTTTGCTTCGGTCAGTTTGCGCACGGCCTGGAAGATCAGAAAGATATAAGAAGACAATAAAGAATTTCAGATAGGCATTCTGCCCCAAAAATAATTATTCTACTCATGAAATAACCCACACACAAATCTCCACCTTCCTACTACAACAATGTGTAGTAAATTAGCACATGAGCTATCCCAGCATATGTGGAATCACAACTCATTTTCAAACTTCTAGCTTGGATTCATTCTTAAAATGCGGATATAATTGATTTAAAAAAGTGTTTTTATTTTATCAAGCAGATAGGAAAAGCAAATACAGAGAACAAAATTTTCAAATCTGTATATACTAATTGGACTGAAAAACATGAACTACCGATCTTTGTTAATGTAAAGCACTGAGCACAATACATTAGGAATTTCATATATCGAATTCTGTCATTAAAACTTGAACAGATGGATAAACACAAGGCATTTTGTAATAGACATACAACACTTGGATAAAACACCCTCTTGCATTTAGGCATCCAACTCTATGCTTTGCAATTAAAAGACGTCACACCAATCAAAGTGCCAGTCAATATTACTTTTTGAATGCATAGAAGGGACATTCAATTCTCTAACTACACATTTTCCACAAACAGAAAACTAACAGGAGCAGAACAAGCGAACAGGCTCTCAATATGATATGGCAGAAATTAGTGTGTCAATCACGGAAAGCGGAAAATAGTTAACTGTTAAAATTTTGCTATGCAATAGGGCTATAGCACCGCTATTTGACAACATTTTGTACCAAATAGTGTGTCGCAGAGCAATAGTGGTTTCTCTAAATTCCGCTACGCTATAGCGCCGCTATAACTGCTATTTAACAACACTGGCAGAAACAAACATTACTAAAAGTACCCGACGAAACATGACCATGCCTTACTATCACAAGAATACAACATAAAGGACTACTAAGCATTATCAAATGGAAGCACTTTACCTTCATAAAATCCTCATGAATTACATAATCACGTTCTGCACGAATGGCAGACATTCCAGCTTCAGTGCAAATATTACGAAGATCAGCACCATTGAACCCCTGAAGTTAATAAAACACATAGAACCATAAAGAAAAGGATGTGAATATATATTTCCACATGCATAAGTATCCTTAATATACCTCAGCAAGTTTTTTTTACTGTACCTCGGCAAGCTTAACAACTGCTTCATAGTCAATTTCACCATGCTTTGCAATTCCAGCAGCATGGATTTTGAGGATTTCCATCCTTGACTGCTCATTTGGTAATGGAATTTCAATTTTCCGATCAAGTCGACCCGGGCGAAGAAGGGCTGGGTCAAGAACGTCAGGTCTATTTGTAGCCATAATAATTTTAACCTAGAGCCAACATCCAAGTTAAACCAGCGTTCAAAAACAAAAAATCTAAGTTAAACCGCTATTCTATATAGAGGAATATGGAAGCAATGTAGACAAATTCAACAAATGCAGTCAAATTTCTAACATGTGCAGATCCCTTAACATTAAGAAAAATAAACAGAATGGGAAATCACCTTTCCAAGCTGATCAAATCCATCCAGCTGGTTAAGAAGCTCCATGAGGGTTCTTTGAATTTCACGATCAGCACTTGTGCCCTCACTGAAACGCCGTCCACCAATGGCATCAATCTCCTCCATGAATATGATGCAAGGCTTAACAAAAGGATAGAATTGAAACAGCAATAGAAATCAGTGCTGAGTAGGTATTTAGAAAGAAAACCCAATTTGATGCAATAGAAGTTCTTCCTACCTGATGATCACGAGCATATCCAAACATTTCCCTAATCATTCTTGAACTTTCACCAATATATTTATCAATAATAGCACTGGATACAACCTGAAGTGAATTATAACTTTGATTAAAATGACACATCAAGCACTTAGTGCGCAGAGCACAAAAAACAAAATACAACCTTCAAGAAGTTAGCATCAATATTGCTGGCAATTGCTCTTGCTAATAAGGTCTTCCCAGTTCCAGGAGGTCCGTAAAGAAGAACACCCTGTGAGAAGTAAATTCAGTTTCTTTTCCTTAATGAAACACTAGTAATAAGTCATACAAATGTGTTTGAGATATCCTTACCTTCGGTGGTTTGATTCCAACCCTAAGAAAAAGCTCAGGATTCATTAGAGGTAGTTCAATTGATTCCCTGAGTTCTCGAATCTGTTCTGAAAGCCCTCCGACTGCAGAGTAACTAACGTTTCCAGGGTCTTCATGTAGCATATTGTATACAACTGGGTCAACCTGGCAAATTGTGATTAAAACAGAAAAGTGATATGAATGAATGTAAAAACAATTATCATCTGCAAAAAAAAAAAGGTCCAAGATTAGATGATAGGGCATACTTCACGGGGAAGAATTCGCATAATGGTCAGCGTAGTCATGTCCAGCACAACTCGAGTTCCTGCAGTCAGCTTCTCCTTGTCCACCTTACTACGACAGCCAACTACATATCTTGGCCCGCTGCTCGCTTTAACGACCACTAAAGAGATTCAAATAATACACATTGCTTAGATTATCATCTTTAGCCAATCCACCAGTTTATGACTAAGAGAGGGACAGCCTTAATAGAGCTTAAAAAAGATTGCATAAATAAAGGTTCTGCTTGTCTGAGCAAGTGAAAATTGGGAGTCTGAAAATGTAAGACCTGTTTGGTTTGATTTCAAAAAGATAATTTCTATCCACAATTTTTATTACAAAAATACAATTGAGTCTTTGAAAAATTGTATGAAAACAATGAAAAGATCGAAAAAGAAAACTACCACTTAGAATCAGTGTTGTCAATCGAGGAATGAATAAAATAGTGATTTGTTCAAATTCTGCTACACTTGGTAGTTAATTTGTACTAGATAGGGTATCGCGGAACAAGAACAATTTATTAAATTCTAGTACATTATAGTGAGTCGGAAACAATTAGACAATAAATAAGGAAGCTTACCGCGTTGATGATCAAGAGGTCTGAGAATTTCAGCAACAATTTGACCAACACTTTGAAAAGACTTCAAATCATCCTCTGATTTGTTGAATTCCTTAATGGATTTACGCAAATCGTGTTTAACTGAGAAGAGAAAAAGGTATTAGCTCGCAGAATTAATGATAAGCATAGTGCGGAAAAAAGATTAGGGTTTGGTGGTGAGAATGAACCTGAATTGCGTCTGGATTCAAGCTCCTTCTTATTGAGGAGCTTTTTGCGATAATCATTAACCACTTTACGACGTTGAACAATATCATCACTCTCGCTTAACGACGACGACGACATAATGATGATTTATGAATGAATGCCTGACTGCTACTCTTTATACTTGTTGGAGAATATAAAGGAGAACTTAGGTTGCCGCCTAAGCAAGTCAAGTTCGAAAAACATAATCTCATGATTTTTTTTTTTTACATATAATAATTTTAAAACTTAAAAGTATTTTTTTTTATTTTAAAAAAAAGTATTTTTGTTAACCCTTGTTTCATTGGGGAAGGGTCGAGACTCAAGAGGTCAATAAAGTCTGACAAAATATTGTTTCATTGAGTTGCCAACATGTCATTGAGTTGTCAACAACAGAAGTTGAACTCCTGTCCTCGTAGTTTATTTTTATTTTAACAAAAGCTGACTGAGCGTCAAAAATAACCCCACCAATCACCTGGTGTAGTCTATTACCAAAGATTTTTGCCAAAATTTTATGGAGACTTCCCACCAAAGGTATCAACCGAAAATCATTTAAGGTTTGTGGACTCTCCACTTTCAGAATAAGAACAATAAAAGTAGTGTTTATTCCTTTCATCAGCCTCCCATTCCGATGAAACTCCAAAACAAACTTCATAACATCATCCTTCACTTCAGGCTAAAAATCTTTAACAATAAGTTGTTTTTATAAAACCTCCTAAATAATCTTATAAATACTTATGCCAAATTATTTATGTCATTGGATAAGTTGAAACAAATCAAATCAAATAGGACACTTAAAAGTTATCATAGTGATCTGTTTAAGGCCCTTAACATGAATGCTATATTCACACGATATATCAACTCAACCCATAATTTTAAAATGGGAAAAACTTTTGCCAATATAACATAACGAAAAATGCTAGCAACACATATTTTAACACACACTTTTCAACACACTCTCTTTGATTGGTTAAAATTCACATAGGTCCCACCAAATCATGTGGGTCTCATATAAATTCGGTGGGTCTCATGTGAATTTTAACCAATCAAAGAGAGAGTGTTGAAAAATGTGTGTTAGAAGGTGTGTTGCTAGCATAATTTTAACATAAATTCGAATTTATATATCCAAAAAATCATTAATTTTGTGTCATTTAAAATTACACTCCAACAATTTATAACATCCAAAAGCACACTTCGGAAAACATGAAAGTTTTTGAGTAGAAAATGAGGAGTGAAAAGGATCGCCTTTTAAAAGACATATATTATGCGTTTGATTTGCTAAAAAATGAAGGATAAGACAGAACAACTTCAGTTGTCCAGTGTTTGATTTGTAAAACTGTTTCAGGTACAGGACAAACTGGAGGCAAGAGACAGGACAAAAACTCATATTTTTGTCCCTCACGAAACCACAACACAACTTTTTGTCCCACGTACAAGCTGTTTAAAATACCAAAATAGCATTTTGTCCCCAAAAATCATATAAAACAAAAAATTATTCAATGTCATAAAAATTTGTCTTTGTGATGTTCTGCCTTGTGTTGTGTTGTTCTGTCTTGTACCGTTTTATCCAGTGCTTATTGTTTTGCAAACCAAACACATCCATAATTAAGACATTAGGCTTTTAATTCTATTGAAAAATAAAATTTTCATTCTTCATTAGTACCAGTGTGTGTTTGACTGTTTGTAAATCAATCTAATAAAAATTGAAAAATCAATATAAATTTTTTGCAAACACAAACTAATTTTTTTATCGAACTGTTTTTATTTATTTTCATGTCAATTCAAGCAAACTAATATGCTTACATACTTGTCTTTACATGCATAATTTTATTTATAAGTTTACATATTACTCATTCTTGTCTTAAATATAATATAAATAAATGATTAACACTTCCTCCCCAAAAACATTGTACAAATTTATATACATTTCTCTCCAATATTGAATTATTTATCATTTATTATTCTTTCCCTTTGTATGGTTCAGCAAAACTAACCACACCCTCTCTAAAATTGAGGGTTGTACTGTCCTCCTCTTCCTATTAGTTTATTTTTCTTTTTATTTTTCATCTTGGCAGATGTGGATTGGAGGGTGGTATATATTAACAAGCCAAGATGAGGAGTTAGAAACAAAGGGAGGCTCATTGAATATATTTTTATTCATCTGAAATTAGTAGTCTCTTGAATGATTGAGAGAAAGTGTCGACAAGGATGCGGTAATAACATGCAACTCTTTTACCTATTAACATCATTCCCATATTTAATTATTGAATCTAAATTCAATCCAATCCAATCCAATCATTTTCTTTAGTAACAAATGTGCCTCTCATGCCATAATTTTATATTTAGTTGATTCACCAGCTTCCCATATATAATCAACAGTAAAGAAACTCAATATCACAAATTCATAATCAACATTTTTAACAATTATATTTTATAATTTTTCTCTTAAGCTGAACAAATGGAACAAGAAATTGAAAATATGATATTCAATATGAGTTCACTTGGAACAAGTTTCTCACAAAAGTAAGAGCGTTTAATTGTTACAATGAAAAAATGACTGCATTTTTGTTTGTTTAATCAATTAATTTTGCTTGATTAAATTTTGTGTTTTATGTATGAGCAGGAGAGGATTATCAAGGTATTACTCAGGGAAAGCAAGATCATTTGTTTGTATGGAAGATGTACATTCGGTAGAGGATTTGAAGAAACCAAAACATCCTGATGCAAAGAAAAGGAAGAAACATTCTCATAGGAAGGAATTCATCAACCTTAATCCATATCATTGTCGAAGGGCGCCAAGCTGCACCCAATTAACTACGTCATACGTCAATGCTTAAAATTTGTTCAATTTGGATGTTCCCAAGAATCTGTACATGTTTGGATTGACCGTGGATTGACAAATTTAGCGTGACACCGTTGTTTTATTTAAACTCTAAAACATAGTTTTTGTCAAAATCGTGACGTTCACCATGATTCTGACAATCTCATTATCATTCCAAACATGTGTTTAGAATCATTCATTACTCTGCTTTCTCCCTCATGTTGTATATATGTAAGTTAACTATTGTTTAATATTTCTAGCACTTGCGCATTTATGCGGTTTATATACATTGTACAGTTTCAATATAGAAAAATGAAATCTTTTTTTTAAATTTTTTTTTATCCTTCTCAAAACTATAATCTTCGCCAATGTGATGCGGTTTATGTAATTGTACGGTTTAATATTTCTTAGCAAGTTTTTTGAGAAATTAGATCAAACACTATAATCTAATCTTCGTCAATGTGATGCTATCTCGATTCAATAATTGTAAGACTTCTATTTGAACTTGAGACTACCTATTAAATTTATAAGAGATTTTTATCATTTGACCCGTTGATCATTGATTCAATTTTTTTTTTTCCAAATATGCTCATAGGTTTATTATTCTATATTTTGACATCATGAATTGACTCATCTAATGACATGTTTGAATCACTCGTATAAAATGGCATAATGTGGTCAAAAGTTATTTCGAATTCCCTATCAGAGTTGATCTTGTGGTTGTTCGGTCAGGTTCATGTCTCCCAACTTCAGAAAAAAGAGATCAAACTTAACAATATCCAATCATATAACTCAATCCCATGTTATCTCCCAATTTAACTCTATTATATAGAGGAACTCCATTTCATGCTATCTCTCAATTTAACTGAAGCTTGAAATCTTAGTAAGGAAGCTAGCCCCATTTTTTTTTTTGACAACAACTAAATCAACTCATTTCATTAATAACAAGATCGGTAATACAAAAAGGTAGTAAATCAAAAAATTGGAGACTAGCACAAGAAATGGCCGCCCTTGCAAGGGAATGAGCAACCATATTCGCTTGTCGCCGAATAAACTTAACCACAAAGTTTGAATTAAGAGATAACAACCTGTTAATTTCTGTAACGATGGATCCAAATTCAGAAATGTCTTCTTTCTTCCGAAAAATAGCATCTGATAGAATCTTTGAATTAGTCTAAAAAATGACATTCTAAAATCCCGAACTAAGAACCCATTGGATGGCTCCAAGCAAAGCCATTGCTTCACCTTCTATCACCTGCAACATCGGTTCCCGCAATGTCGTATGCGCTCTAACAAAAACTCCCCTCTCATCACGAATACAAGCACCCAAAGAAGACACTCCTTGGTGAGGATGAAAGCCTGCATCAACATTGCACTTCAACCAACCCTCCGGAGGTTTCACCCACCTTTGAATAGGATTATGACTATGGTTGTCTAATGAGTTCTCACTAATACAATTTGCTAGCCTCCAATCATCCCATAGAGCATTAGCCATCATATTTACTTGAGAAGGTGTTGATCTCTTATTATTCCAAATAATATTATTTCGATTGTACCAAAGACTCCAAATGACCATAGCCATTTTACTCACCATTGTATTATCCTCTGATGCACAAATATCCATGATAACACTATGAGGAGATGAAGTAATAGTCATTCGTTTCTCAATCACATCCTTCAAACCAGCCACGTCCCAAACTTCTTTGCTAAACTAACATCCAAACAGAAGATGGATTGTTTGTTCGACACTGTTGTCACAAATAGGGTAGCTACTAGGACAGTCCACACCCCTCTCTTGCAACTTCTTTCGCGTAGGCAAACAATCTCGACAAATTTCCAAATAAGATTACGCACTTTCGGGGGCGATTTAATCCCCCAAATCCGCTTCCACTCTCCTGGAACAAAATGTTTAGCGATGTTCATAGTCTTCTCCATACATAACCTATAGCCGGTTTTGATAGTATAAACACCAGATTTATCCTCCTTCCAAATAAGTGTATCATGTGTGACCACATCAAGCACAGGAACCTGCATAATACTATCCACAATACATGGAGGAAACATTCCACTAATAAGGTTCATATTCCATGAGTTACTGCCTTCATTCATCAAATCACAAACATACATATTATACACATCATTATTTTGAGGAGATGGCATCCAAGATGAAGAACTATTTCTCAGCCACGGATCTTGCATAACTCGCACTTTAGAGCCGTCACTAATCTTCCATCTGCAACCATGAATGAGAATAGATCGAGAAGACCAAATACTTCGCCAAGCATAACTAGGATTATGTCTAAGCTTAGCCTCAAGAAAAGAGCTATTTGGGAAATATTTAGATTTTAATAATTTTGAGGCCAAAGCATCCGGTTTATTGAGAAGATTCCAACCTTGTTTAGCAAGCATCGCCATATTAAATGCTCAGAGGTTTCGAAACCCCAGGCCGCCTTGAGATTTAGGACATGCAAGTTTATCCCATGCCATCCACCTAATTCCCTTACGGTTTCCTCCCCCGCCCCACCAAAAAGAATTCATCATCCTTTCTATCTCATCAATAATCGACGACGGAATAAGATAAAGACTCATGATATAGGATGTGATAGCCTGAATGACTGATTTCAACATAACTTCTTTGCCAGCTCGAGACAAGGCACGACCATTCCAAGAATTTATCTTCCTCCATACCCTATCTTTGATAAAAGAAAAAGTAGTCTTCTTACTTCTACCAATCATGGACGACATGCCTAAATATTTACCTGTCCCTAAAGCATGTCTAACTCCCAAAATACTAGCTAGATTTGCTTGCTCAGCTTGGCTAATATTCTTGCTAATTAAAACCTCAGATTTAACAAGATTGATTTCTTGTCCAGCTTAGCCCCATTATTAAAAGAGAATTTGTGGCTCCTTACCTATTTGGTGATCTGCTAATATTTATGTTTATAGTTTTATATCGTGCATAAAATATATTGATGAAAATAGACCCAATTTAATAAAAAAAAACTATTACTTTTTCCATCTCATTGCTTTCTCACGCGCCTTATTTTTTCTTTAAAATATCATTTGTTCAGAAAATATAATACGAACCATATTTCGGCATTTATAATCTGAAACTGTTTGAAACCTAAAAAATGTCTATGTAATTGATATCAAAGGTCTTTGTTGACCATTATACTATCCCTACATAAACTGCAAAACAATTGCAGAATTGTATGAACGGGCAATAGTGACCATGGTATCATAAGCTGCTCAAAACCAAAAGAAAGAAAGAAAGAAAATTTTAGAATGGATGAAAAGTGAAAAATGAATGAAATTGTTGTAACTACAGTCAAAGAAAACATTTACAACGTCTAAACCGACCAAAAATAACATTAAACACGCCACAAACTGTCCAAACATTTGGTGTAACTCCACCGTCCACAGGTTTAGGATGGTTCCTATTGCATATGTCGAACAAATATTAAACATTTCGGTTTATATAATCCGAACTGTCCCATAACATGTTTAACCTTGATTTTTTGAGGGTTCTCATAGTAAATAACATACAAAATAAAAAGTACAACGACATAAAAATACACAATAAAAGGGGATGTTTAAAACTAGATGAAGGGGAAGGAAAAGTGTTCGAAGTGGTGCTTTTAGACTTGATCCAGCTGCCCTGCCAACTGAAATATTTTTATCGACAAGTCAACTGGATCAAGTTCACAATAACCTCTTCATAATCAGATCTGCATAATAATGATAGATATGAATATATGACATAATATTATTAAAATGGTATAATAGGCCATGTACCCTGAATGATCGAAGGATCCATTTGAGACAGCTTGGAGAAAACTAGAGTTGAGAGTTTTTTCTGCCTCTTACTAATGAGCGCAACGCTTTAAATGAGTTTGTACGTAATATAACCTATTGAGATGACTAGATTATACATGTACGATGGTGGTGGCAGAGACATCTGAATGGGTTAATAGAAAGAACATCCTAATTCATCATGATTTGTTTCCAATAAAGTCCAACATAATATTTATTTACAAAATATAAATAAGTGCAATAAAATTTAATGTGTTAAAATTTTCATAGAGGTTAATTTCTATGTGAGATGATTTTGGAGTCAAAATTTCATATTCATTTTACAAAGGAAACTAATCATTCTCTTTAATATTATAGAGAAGTGTTAACAAATATCCTTAGAGTAATTTGTTTAAAGGTTTAATAGCAGTTTTCACCTTCTAACTTTTACAAAGTTGCGATTTTGGCCCCCTAAGAAAAAAACCCACAAAACTACCCCCTAAGTTTTGCAACCGTAGCAGTTTTGGCCCCCAAGACCAATTTTTGGTTAAAAAAATAAAAAAAAATAACACGTGGCGCCTCACTTAGGGTGCCACGTCAACGTAGACCGAGTCAAAATTGACATTGAGGGCTAAAACGGCCACAAATGCAAAACTTAGGGAGCGGTTTTGTAGTTTTTTTTCTTAAGGGGCCAAAATCGCAACTTTGAGAAAACTAGGGGCTAAAACTGCTATTAAGCATTGTTTAAACAACCGAAAGTGCTAACTTTTACATAAAAATTTACGTAATAATTATTTTTATGGAGTATATGTTTGGGGGAGCTTCTACCGTGCTCAGGAAACTGACTTTTTTGGAAAAGTTATTTTGTTTACCCAATAGTATAAATGTTCATGTCATGTCATCTAGTGTTCTACTGGTGGACCACTCTAAGACTAAACTCTACATTATTACAAATTAATCCTCATACAAAATATCAAGGAGAATTTCAATCTTAATGCACAAATGGGAATCTATGTGTTGAAGGCAAAAATCGGTATGGAGGAGAATGTGATGATTTTTTAGAATTTTCATTATTCTGTTTGTTTTCTAAGGAAATTGAAGAACATTAATTTATAAAGATTTAATTTTTAGGATTTCTAAGAAAATGGGGATTTTATTAATTGAAGGATTGGAACCTTGTCGTGTATAATATCACATGTTTTTTTAGATTTTTTCATTGATTATGTTTCTTATCCCATAAATTGTAGAATTGGAACCTTGAAAAAAATTAGCATACAAAGGTTGAATTTATTAGGGTTTTTAAGAAAAGAGTCATTTTGTTAATTAAATTGAGATATAATATAATTTGAGGACTAACTTCATCAGAAAAGTCATTCTCATGACTTCACCATAGAATTTTGCATATGTTTGAGTTATATTTTTATGCCAAAATTTGTTATTATAGATTTCTTAAATGATGCTTTTAAAACACTTGTCAGTAGGACAATATTTATATAATGTCAAATCCTAACTCTCAAGAGACAACCCTTGTTAGTGTGGTTTGGTTTGCATGCATTTGGCGTATTTGAAAAGCAACGAATAAAAAATGTTTCCATCAGAAAAATTGTGGAGGAAGTGAAAGTTGTATCTTGGAATTGGCTGCGTTTTAAAGCCAAGAGTTTAGATTACAACATGTATAACTGGTGTCTGAATCCGAGGGCGTGTCTGGGCAATAGAGTGAATTTAATTATCAAGTTCAGTTCAGTTGTTGTGGTGGTTTGGGTATTTTTTTGGTTGGTTTTACAGTGTGGTTGTGCGGCTTCTTGTGGATTGTGTGTGTATATAGTCTTGGTTGGGATAGCATTATTTCTGCTTTTGCTGTCTCGGTTGGACAATAGTTCCGCCGTGGATAATATGTGTATCATGTACTAGTATTTTGCTAGACTAGATTTATAAAGTGCATAACTTACTGTGGAAGCTAAACAGAGATACTCGAAAGTCAAACTCTTTGATAGTAAGCCACTCAAAGACAAACAATGAGAAAATTCTCCACGCTACCGTGTGATGTGTAAAGCCACGTCGATCTTCTCTAACAAACCCCTCTACTTCTCTTTAATTACCAAATTGCCATAACCTTTTTTATTTCTATTTCTATTTTCTCCTTCACTTCAATCTTCTTTTCTTCTTTTCTTTCATTTCATTGCATTGCATAACCATGGCTAAACCAAAAGCCCCAAAGCGAAACCTAGAGTCTTACTCAGTCAAACATATGAACAAATCTGTCACAATCAAAGGTAAACTAACTAATTTATTTTATTTTCGACCTCTAATTTTCTGTTTCTCTTTCTCAATTTTGATTTTTTTTTTTTTGTTTCAGCTGGGGATTGTGTGCTTATGCGTCCATCTGATCCATCCAAACCCTCATACGTGGCAAAGATCGAAGGGATCGAAGCTGATTCACGAGGTGCTAACGTTAAAGTTAACGTCCGGTGGTATTACCGGCCGGAGGAGTCAATCGGTGGCCGGAGACAGTTTCACGGCTCAAAAGAGCTTTTTCTGTCAGATCATTTTGATGTTCAGAGTGCTGATACAATTGAAGGAAAGTGTATTGTTCACGGTTTCAAGAGCTACACTAAGCTTGATGCTGTTGGTAATGATGATTTCTTCTGTCGGTTTGAGTACAATTCTGCTACTGGTGCTTTCAATCCTGATAGAGTTGCAGTGTGAGTTCATATCCCTTTCAAAGAGTACATTTTTTTCTTATTTATTGTCAAGTTTTATTTTTTTAAAGATATGATTTTTGTGTTGGAAATGGAATCAAATTTCGTTTTTTAATGAAAAATTTAGATTGGATTTTTGTTAATGACAATGTATAAGGCATAATTTTATTCGGCAGCTAATAAGTAGCAATTAATTTAGATTATGTTTTGGTTAATGGCAACTTTCGGTTTATGTTTCTGTTTCTTAGATTGTGTTTGGAGATATTGCTTAGATTTTGTTATTGTAAAATAGAATTTCGGTGGGTTTGTAAAAAATCTATTTTTTTTTATCACTTTTGTCATTTTTAAGTGTTTGTTTGTGATTTTTAAAAAAAATCATTTTTTACTCCAAGATGAAAGCTATTGGGATTAGCTTTTTCAGAAATCTATTATTTTCTTCTTCGATTGGAGAATGAAAACTATTCCTGCCTCGGAATACAGAGTTGATCACCTTAATGGTGTTGATCCTTCTTCTCCAATGCACAGGGGTAGACACTTCGATGTCAAAGTGAGGCAGGGTGAAGAATGGGGCTTGACTGATTAATCCTGGGGTTAGCCCCTTATTTATAGTAGTTTTGGGCCTTGGATTATGTTATGATTGAAGCATTTTGATTGGTTGATTCCATCATCTTTATGCTCAGTTCAGCTCCTGCTGTAAACCTGATTTGAATGAGGACTAGAGTGCTGCGCCTCAATAATGGATCTTTATCTGGATTCTGGCTAATGTATTATTCATTGCTCAAAATTTTCATGGCAGGTATTGTAAATGTGAGATGCCCTACAACCCTGATGATCTGATGGTTCAGTGCGAGGGCTGCAGTGACTGGTAAGTTGGATATTATCTCTAATTTATTCGTCTTCTACTCTGTTTTTTCTTGTGTTTCAGTATATGTTTGATTTTCTGGACTCTCGTATGTTTGGTTCTGTGGACATTTTGTATCATACTCATGTGAAGAAAACAAGTATTTTAAGTCGGCATTAACCTTAGGAGCATCATTTTTTCTTGAGTAAGACTACTCTTTCCTATGATATTTTGGTACTTGGCGGTGTTGCTTTATGAATGATACAATTCTTAATAGCAGCTCATAGGTTTAACTATTTTTTATGCAAGTGATTTCTGATTCTGCTTTGTTTCCTTCTGGCACTCTGCTTCTGTCTAATTGTTATTTAATGCATGCTTGCGATACCCCTGCTCCCCAAACCTACTCTCCCTTGTTCTTCTTATACAATACTTTTATTCATGCATAGATTCATGCTTTAAATGTGTGTATGCTTGTTTGGATTATGGACATTTAGATTGTAACTCCAGAGAATTATGTTTCTTTTGATTATACTTGTAATTGTTCATGGCATATGATATAGGTAAGCTAAAGACAATAATAATTCTAGTTAGGTGGTCATGTTATTTAGCTTTTTTGGAATTTCAACATGCATAAACAAGGTAGTAGTTCCTTACACATATATGTGTTGTGCCAATCCAAGTATTAATGAAACCAAATTCGTGGATTTATCAAGTTGAATCTGCATATTGTACAAATGATTTGTAGATTGTCAAATCTAACAAAAATTCACCCAGTTAGCCTATTTAAATGAATATAAATGGTAAAGAATAAAACATTCACTACAAATTGAATATATGATGGTGTTTTTTGGTATTTCACTAAACAATGTTAATTGAATGTCAAATCTAACGAATGGTCGTTCTCTATAACTAAATGAAAAAAATGCCTTGCATGACATTTTATTACTTACTTTTATTGGAGACATGATCAATTTGGATGGTTATTAATAAACCATGTTAAATGGAAAAGATTTGAGGTTTCGGTACCTGTTCGAAGAGGGTTTATATGAAAAATTGCTTTTTTGCAACATAGGCCTTTATAATGGGGATATCAGGCTTTGAGTGAATGTAATCTTAAGCATAATATTTGTGATTCAGGTTTCATCCTGCTTGTATAGACATGACTGTGGAGGAAGCCGAAAGACTTGACCACTTCTTTTGTGAAAGTTGTTCCGTTGAAGGTCAAAAACAGTTGCAAAATTCTCATTCTGCTACAAGACTCGCAGATACAAAGGTATATTTCTCACCACTGTTGTTTGATGGTATGAGAATGAGCTTGTTTTCAGCACTTAATACCATTTGAATTGACTTACCTGGCCACTTAAGATTTTTGATATCTTAGTCTGCTTTCCTATGTAAGATGTATTATCAGATGATCTGTTTTTAGACTTGCTTGAAAGTTACTTCTTCTATATGAGAATATAACTAGGCATGGCAAATTTGAATTTAACTAAACTATTTTTTATGAACAATAACAAAAGTCTGATTGTGACAAACATGCACGATCGATACTCGAATATAATGTCAGAATGTTGTATCTACTCTCACCTCTTTTTGGTTAATTTATGTTTCTTCAAGGTTAATGCTAATTTTAGGACAATGATCTCTTTTTTTATTCTTAAGCTGCCCATTAAAGCATGCAAATCTTCATGTTGAATTGCTTGAATACCTAATGAGCAGGCCCACTATATTTGGTCTACATTTTTCTGAAAATCTGCCTTTATTATTATGTTATAAAGAATAATCAAGTTTGATGTGCTGAATTTTTTTGATATATCTGCATGCTTCTCCATAGGCATAGCGATGGAAAACAATCTTATATTGTCGACATTGCTCTATTTAATGATTTATGTGAGATAGATTGCTGTTTTCTTGTAAGTTTTTCTGGTGACGAAAGAAAGGATTGATGTATTGGTACTTATATTTTGTTTGGTATTGTAGGTGGATACTAAACGCCGCCGAAGGTAGAAGCGATAGTATGTAAGGCTTAAAAGGAGGTAGATCTGTAATGGAGGGGACGCCTGCTTTTGTAATCTTGGGTAGGAGCTGAACAAACTCTGTGACAATGGTATCTAATAGTAAACTATAGTCTTTCTCTACTTTCATGGAAGAGAAGAGACTAATTTAAAAGTTTGTCAATGGTTTAAGTATCCATCCCTGTTTCCCTTGGAAGTGGAGGATGTGTTTCTTTTATTATATGTAATTATTATGTGATGTAGTTTCTCCATCTATCCCCATCGGGTCCTTGTTCATACTCAGACTTTTGTGAAGTAGCTTGACTTATTTACAGCCAGTAGACACTACTTTAGTAAAGGATCAAGACTTTCTATTCTCTAGTGATGTCATCGTGTTGGTAGTTGGCGTGTCAAAATGACCACACTAAAATTAATGGGAAATTAAAAAGGACAAAACTGGTGTTATTTGTATTACTAACATACCATATTTGATACTCCATTTATACAAGTAATTGCAATTTTTGAGAATCAAACAAGTTGGGGGCTGCCCAAGTTAATTTTTCGATTTTACTTGACTCGGTGCTTATTTGGTCCAGACTTATAGAGCATATCTAGCGTCGAGAGATTAGTGGAACTCTCTTCCCATCCCCAGTTCCCGTGTCCCTCGAAAATCTGAAATTACCCGTTGGCCAAATTATCCCAACGTGTTTTATCTGGAATTTTAGAATCCAGACAGAAAAAAAAAAATCTTTGGCAAAACTGTGTATTTTGCTCGTTCAGATTTTACACGTAAACAGAAGCTGAGAACAATTGAAATGGTTGTAACATGAACAATTTAACAAAATATCGTTTCATATATAAAAATGTATTTTGTTTCCTGATCCTATGTATTTTAACTAATCATCTACATTTTAACTAATCTTTGGCAAGATGTGGCATCATCCTCGATGTCATTAAGACTATTATCTTCAACATTCTCATCACCTTCTTATCATCTTCAACTTACTTATCATCCTTAACATTTTCGCCATCTTCAACTTTTTCATTGCCCTTTACGCTTAAGTTTATTATACTCACATTTTAGTAAAATATTTGAATTCTCTGTCCGATACTTCATGTTTACGGTGTCTACTCCATAGTTGAGTTGCAGGAGGTAATGAACAATCGTTCTCAAGATATACTTATAATAAAGGTTACGACTTTTACACACATTGTATGCAATAGCAACATTAAATAAAATTAAAAAATAGAGACAATTATACCTATATAAAATGATTTGAATTCACATATAAAAAATACATGAGTCAGTTACTTGTTCATTGTACACCTTGTAACAAAAAATATTTCAGAGAATCCAAATTTGTAGTAAAATTACAACACTATTTCACGAACATATTGCTCGTATGAGTGTTATCCCATTAAGTGATGTTTTAGTGAGAGTTTATTACTTTTAATGCTTTTATGATATATATGCACACATACACACACATATTTCAGTTTAGGTAAAATTTAAGGATACTTTCTACAAAAAATAAAAGTTTTAATATTTTTACACTATGATTTTTTGTTAAGGTTTGATCTCACTAAAAATTAAGGAGTATCAATTGAAATTAGGCATATCAAGATCGCATGACATGAAAATTTCATGCTACTCATCCACAACATGATCCATGCCATTTTTGTGTTAGCATATGTAACTATGGAATAATCTAGTTATGATAGTTGTAATGAAAAACGTTATGGTCCTTCGTTAATATGGTTGATGAATCAGATTGGTTACAGATACATTCAATAATGATAGTCATTTGAGCTTATCCATATAATTCTTACAATGTGTATAATTATAAGATTGCACATATAGATCAAGTGGGAGATTTTGAATCGTTAATCCAACATTGACGATATATGTAAATAATTATGTATTGTGAACTGCACTTACGTTAATCCCAATTAAAAGTACTCTAATAATCATACTTATTTCTAATATGAATATCATTGTTTATAATTTGTGCCAACCCTAATCCTAATTGCTTTAGGCGGGAATTAATGTTGGCCGTTGATTTCAATTAAAACACATCTCAGCCGTTGATTGATTATTTATGGCAATTACAACTCCTCCGTTAATTATTTGTGGGACCTACCTACAACTGTTATTTTCAAAATCTCTTTTGCTATTCCAACAAATATTGAAGTGAACCATGCTATTCCTTGGAATGGTCAATTTGGGCTGTGTTTATGTTTCCAAAATCCTCCTTCTCTCCTTTTCAACATATTATTCCAACACAACTCCTCCCTCCCTTCACAAAAAAGAAACACAGATCACTCTATGATGTTGATCTGAAATACGTCGGAAGCTACCGTCTGCGCCACTCACGCTCTCACCGATCTTGCGAAAAACCTTCTCAATTTCACTTTCAACCCCTAGAACCCTTACTCTCTTATTCAATCTTCGTCTTATGGAGTCGAATCATTCTTCTCTATTCTCAGTTTATCTCCCTCTCCAGCGCTTGAGATGATTTAGTTATTCCTAAAATTGTTCATCTTTTCACTTTCACCTTCTTCTCCATTTCTG
>Ga0315915_1003953_pt1 | contig 18786 bp, 24 predicted proteins | sample MpolbnodulesMG_FD_207738 | JGI IMG/M metagenome (GOLD analysis project Ga0315915, IMG submission 207738) | Medicago polymorpha root nodule microbial communities from Los Angeles, California, United States - branched nodules | ecosystem: Host-associated > Plants > Roots > Nodule | place: USA...
AAATAGGTAGGCGGTCCACCACAGACTACTGGGGGTTAGCTTCACATCAATCATAATCAACATAAACAAACATAAGCATTCAAGGATTTCATGCATAACACATATACATACCCATCCCTCCTAGAATATTAACATAACATGAATATTGTCCCCCATTCCATACACCTCAAGCTATCACATTACTAACATAGTATAGCAATCATATTCAATCTCTAAACAAGTCATCGACATAGGCTTATCATTTATCAACATCAATCAATGAAAGGATTACTCACTTTATCCTTCATTTAGCATACTTAACTCAACAAGTACAGTTCATCATTTCAAGTATAAGCAAGCAATCATCATTATCAAAGAAATCACCAAATCATATATATATATATAGACATTTACAATTCTCACCTCATTACTATTACCAAAATAATTATCATCAATTAGATTCACCAAGGGTATAAGCACAAGCAAGTAAAACATGCAATTAGAGCATAATTCAATTATTCACAACCGTCAACAAATCCACCAATGTACGTATACACCAATCCACATAATCACAACATTTACCGAATTCCACCAATGTACAAATTCTTCAAGTCACAGATTCAATTATGACACGACTCATCAATTACTCAAATGCATGCAATGTTCTAGACTCTTCTAGATGCATGCGGTACTGTCACCAACAACAAGATGCCAACAGAACATCTTATGTAAGAGTACACCTCCTCTTACAATTCACCTATGTAAAAGTACACCTCCTTTTACATCTCTCATATGACTTAATATGACTATGATGCATGGACATACAAGCAAAGACCCAATAATGCAGAGTCTCCAACATAAATATCCACCAACAACAATGTAAAAGTACACTTCCATTTACATTGATCAACCTCAACAACAATTGCATTATCAAGTATTTATGTCCACACAATCAATCAAGTCATAATTCAATCAAGAGTCATCACTACATCATTATCAATCATTCAACATATATGTAATCACCAACAAAATCACCATCACTTAACATATATGCATTCACCAACAATATCACAATCAAGTAACATATATGTATTCACCAAGAATATCACAATCATTCAACATATATGTATTCACCAACATCGACTTTATCATATAATTCAACAACATCATACTATTTCTCACAATCCAAGTAAAGGAGAAAATACAACACCTTATGATAAACATCATATTCAACATCTAACAATCATTCACATATCTTCATATAATCATATAAAGCGATTCACGAAAGATTTATAAGGTAATCAACTTTAATGAACCATTTTCGACAAGGTTCGTCCATCATTTTACAACTTTAAAATAACTGAGACAATGAACCAAAACCAAGTAAATAAACTCTAGCGCCTCGACTATGTACACACTTAGATCACATATGACTGTAGTTGGATATACATGTGCGTTTCACCGGCCGACTACAACAAAATCATCAAAATCATAAAGTTACGAGAAGTTCGTATCATTACTTCTATATTGCAAAACCAAATCATTTTCAAAACAAAACCAAGTTAGATTCAACAAGACATAGGTTAAATACTCTTAAACCTATTAATTGAACTCCTAATACTTCTAGTTTTGAAGTTTGGAAACAAACCATAAGTTTTGGGTTGACTTAGAAATAGTTATGCTAAGTTTCCTTAAAATTTCTCCAAGACCCACTTGGAGTGTTTTCATCATAACTCAAAATTCACAAAACATTTTCAAGTCAAACTAAAACCATTAGAAAGCTAACAAAATTATCAAAAACTTTCATGTTTACACCAAAGGCCAATTCAAAACGGAAAAGGGCGTAAAATAGTGAAATACGAAGAATCTGGTTCACCAAAATCGTGTCACGATTTTAGAAATCGTGGCGCGATTTTATGTCCAGAAACTACTGAACATTCTGCCAACAACATCGTGTCACGGCTGCAAAAATCGTGGCACGATTTTGACAGCATCAGGTCCAAAAATCAGCTTTTTGAAAAGTGCGTTTTCCACCATTTCGCGCGTAAAATTCAAACCGTTAATCCGTTTTCAATGCCGTTTTCGCCTACGCGCTCCTGACACTTAACTCTATCATAATCAACCCAAAAAAAATTCAAGTTTCAACTATCCCAAAATAATTTTCCAGAACCTCACATAACACTCATTCTCCAAAACGGTTAACAATCGAATTTTCACACAAAACTCCCGTTTTCTCCCAAATTACTCGACTAACACAACCACAACATGAAAACAGAAATTTTACTAAGTCTAACTCACCCAACAACACCAAAAACTCAGTCAAAAGTTCATTTTGGTCCTTCACATGAACAACTTAACACAAACTTCACCAAATCAAACAACAACTTCACAAAATGGAATACCCATGGTACAAATCAGCAACAACAACATATCTAGTTCAACTACAACTCCATTTAAATATGAATTCATCACAATCAACAACAATACTAATTTATACCAATTTGAGTAAAATCAACAAGGTATACATACAAACATATATTAAACATGTAATTTCATCATCAACAACTTGATTATCAACAAATTCACATACCCAAACATTACATCAAAATACAAGTACGAATTTCACCAATTAAATTCACAATTAATCACTTTTCACAAATAAGCACTTATGAGTATAAGAAGAAAAAGAGATTATACAAGGATTATGAATGAGAACTAGCCCCCTTACCTCAATAAGTAATAATCCTAGCAAAAGCTTTAATTAAACTCTTAGAATTCCTAGCTCCTCTTGGTTCTTCAAGCTTTTCTCTACAACCCTCTTCAAAATTTTGTAAAATGACCATGAACCCCAATTCTCTTAAAGACTAAGGCTTAAATAGTGTCCACATTATTGGGCTTAACCCTTAAAGTCTAATGGGTTCAAAACCCTTATAAACTAACTCCCAAAATTTCTATTCACTCACGGTTAAAAGTTATCAAATAATTACTGGTCCAAAACTAATTATCACTACCGGATAGTAACTTAGTAAAAATAATGGTTCTCACTTGCAACACTAAAAATAACTCTCACCATGAAATTACTAATTTAACCTTACTCGTAAAAGACCAAACTACCCATCTAACATGAAAACCCATTAAAATACACACATAGGTAATTAATCACATACAAGCATAATTAAACACACATAAAAACAATTAAAATTAAATCTAGTGAAAATTGGACTATTACATGGAACACCACCGCATCTGTATAGGATTTGCAACGGTGTCACCCTTTCCGGGCTGAAGGATGAGCTGGATCAAATCAACCGTCAACTCAACCACAGAGACACGAGGAGGGTGGTCGGTGTTGAATATCAATGTCCAGTGTCTGACTCAGCCGGATCTCTTCGCTTCAGCCGGATGAAACTCACGAACGACGACGTGAGAACCATGTTCTCTGTCTGTGGTCAGCACAGTACTAGAAGACCGATCGAGATGGACGCTTCGTTGGTTAGATCTGCTGAACAAATTCTAAAAAGTTTGATCTGGCCCAAGAACTACGAAGAGATCAGGGCACTCCTGGAACCACCACACGAAGAAATTAGTTTAGATGATCTGGATAATGTGCTATGTTTTAATTAATCGCGTGTTTTATGTTGTTTTATTTGCGTGTTAGTTATGTGTTGTTGAATTAAGTTGTTGCATTATGTTTTGAATAATATATATATTACTTAAACTTTCATTATGTTTTAATTTACGTCAAAGATGTTCATCATTTATGTTATTATGGTTTTTTTTTTAACTTTTCATTTGTCTTATGTTGCTTTTATTTATGTTATGTACATTTGTTCTATTTTTTTCCAAGCCATTCGCAAGAAAACGCTTCAAATAAAAGGGCCTGATGAAGTTCGAACTTTAAAATCCGGAAAAAAATTTATGCTATCCGGATTATAAAATTCGGGACACCTCAGTAACATTTTGGACAGTGAAGTTTCACCAAAGGTTTGACCGGTTAGTGGAGTTTTAATGCGTTTTTTGGACAGTTTTGAATGAAAAACACGTTTTCCTTCAATTCCAAATGACCTAGGACTTGTTTTAGGCTATAAAAAGCCTTGGATCTTCAACATTTTCATTCATTCTTCTTCACCTCCTTTCTTACATTTTCTTCAAAAGAAATTAGTTTTTTAGGTAGCTTTTAGGAGTGTTTGTGGTGTCATGGTCATTGTTGACCACTCATACAACCCCTGCAATTGCATTGCAGCTTATGCGGGGGTCGTATAACGGTCAACAGAGACCATTGACATTAAAGAAAGACACAAAATTTCATATCGTATGTGTCCAGGTTTTATTTTTCAAAAACACTAACAATCTGGTTCGGAAAACAAAATCCAGACCAAGAGTATTATTGGAATTTTTGCAGGGTGCACAAGAAGGCAACAGGGTGGGAAAAGTAAATCTCAATTTTGTTTCAACATCAGGCCCGACCCTTGGCATGTGTAAGGTGAGCTACGGTGCTGAGCCTCGCAATCTTAGGAGCCTAAAAAAAATATATTAATATAGCACTCAAAAGTGTTAGGTATCTATAATAAAATATAAAAAATCAATAGACATATTGGAATAGTTTAGTGGTAAAATAGAATGCACTTGAGTCATCAGTCTTGAGGTTCAATCCCGAACATTTGTGTGAGTAATTGCAGAAGCTGGTTCTAACAATCTAGATAGCTAGATAACAATAACAAACTTTACAGGTCAGTAGCAGACTACTTAACAGGTCACCAACTGACAACTAATTCTGCAATATTCTAAAATACCCGTATATACATTGATAGTGAAAAACTTGTTTTCAGTACTTGCACCTAACCATGCAAAGTGTCCTCTGATCGGAATAGATTCTCTTATTTTCACATGAAAGAGTAACGTGTAATATCTCACCATTCACACTCATCTCATGTAAATTTCTCATGTGTTTCCCACTCCTTTCGAACAATGAGATATAAGTCATATAACACTTTACATTGGTTATATCTCAAGTGTTTCCCCCCTCGTGATAATATAGAATAGCGTAAATTTTACGATGCTGGAGTAAGAAACTTGTCTTTAATACTAAATAAACAATTGCCGTTTAAAAAAATATCTAACTCAATGACGACACAAACATTGGTCAAGGAAAATCCTCAAAATTCATATTACATTAACTACAAGAAAAATGAAGTATAATCATGAGGAAGCGTACTCCAATAGTTATAGGCCCAACATTATACTTCCAGTATCATTGCTAGTCTACCAAGAATGCAGTAAGGGACAAACAAATGCGTACTGATCCCAACCGAATAGTTTTGTAATTCTTTACACACGTCTATCTATGTGCCTGATTAAATCCAATCTCATTAACAAAAAGAGGGGCCATCTTGAATCAAAATTTATCTACCTGATAGATTATCCGCTAGCCACAATCTCATGAATGGCATCACTGACAGTTTCATCCTCGGATCTGACAGTCAATTTCATTGCAACATCCTTTGGACCATCAAGTCCAAAAGACAACCGCACAAGCACCTTTATATTTCCTATGAATACACCCGACAACAAACATGTGTGTGATCTTGAATTGGGTGGAACAACCTCGGTACCCTGCACAGCCCACAAATAAAAATTAAATGATATCACCATCCATAATAGTGAATAACTGAAAGCAGACACCAATAATATTTGAGTGGGGAGAAAAATGGAGGGCATCAAAACTTATATTGTCCCTCCACTCTTGACTTCGGCTCCTCTCCAATGTTGGAGAGATCTAGATAGGAAAGAAAATGGGTTTGAAATATATTTTAATTGTATTGGACTAAAATGTCCTAACTTATGTTTAGAAAGAAATCCAAAACTTGTGCTCCATGACACAATTTCCTACCGTAGTTGTAGGCGCCTCTTCTTGCATCTTCACAAATCACAAGAACCATTCTTTATCTTCACTTAACAGCTTAAGTGACATCACAATTCACAGTATACAAAACAAATTTGTAACGGTGACTGCCAATAAACTACGCTTTTCTTTCACTTTCCTAGTAGCTGATAATTTTATTTAGTCCCATATATTTTATTGGCTTGCATCTTATCTTTGCCTTAGTTTTCTTTTATGAGATGTTCATTTTGTCACTTGGATTGTTCTGGAAATATGCAACTAATCCTAGATACTGCACTCATTTACCAAACTGGTTGCAGAATGTATAGGCTGGGGGAGAGTAGAAAACTTTGGTTTCAAAATCCAAAATGGATTGATGAGGAATTGCTTCAACTTAATGGCAAGTTAGATTAGTTGTCAATGAGTTGCATCAATTTTCCAAAGATTATTGGTCTCAAATAAACAAGACTATTTTTGGTAGAATTTCTATTTATGTTTTTCTGTTTTGCTATGTTGTGCCTGAGCAAACTTCTCTGGAGCTATTCAACCATACAAAATTACCTGGGTAAGCCACAATACCCTAATCTTTCTTTGGGGCCTGTTGGAAAATGAAGAAATCTGACAATTAGGATAAGAGTATTATCATGTTACCTTTTTTTATTGAAAAATAGTTATACCCAACATGCAGGCACTAGTAATATTTCTAGCCTCCTGTTCCTTTCTTGCGTTCATTTTACAGTAGTTCCTGGATCCAATCTCTTGGATATCATATGTGTATGTGAGTTTTGCTGACTGATGTATTGGTCAAGCAGGCAACAAGATCAACACATCCAAACAACTAATGTGTAACGGATACAACAAGTTGAACCTCACCATCTTTTAAACTTGCTGACTTGCTCAATACAAATAGAATAAGACGATCACAGGTATGTAGGCCGGTTACATGATTTTAATGTTTTGTACTCAGGGCCGGCCCAAGGGACAAGCTAGGGTTTTAGGCTGCAAACTTACTGGATAAAAAAAGGCCTCAAGAAAATTCATTTTAGTTATATAGTGTTGCAAATTCGTTGTACATGTTTCTCCAGCTCAGTTGGTTAGGGTGAGTGCCTCACACGCCTTGACTTAGGATCAAATCTTTAACTCAGCAAAATTTAATTCTTTTTTTTATAAACCTTGTGTTTATTTTTTATTTTAAAAGGCCTCACTATAAAATTTGCTTTAGACCTCTAAAGATGTTTGGCTGGCCCTGTCAGTATTTATCTGTATACTTATAAAGTACAGCACTATAATCTTTTTATTTTGCAAGCTGCTATATCATTCAGTTTGCTTGTTGCTTCTGATATATGAGAATGATCAATAAGAACAGCTGCCAGAAGCTCTTGGCATTACACTGGTAGAACAGGGCATTTAAAAATATATACCATTATAAAGGTAGAGTTATTTTCACTCCCCTGACAAACCAAACAAAGAGAGGGTTATTTCCCCTTCCCCTCTGTTGAACTAAAGACTGCCAAAATCTTTATATCGACCAACTTAACTAGCCTATTAATATTTTCTTTTTTTTGAAGAAAGCCTATTAATATTTTCTAAATATTAAAGCTAAAATTATGTTGGAGAAAATCCACTTTGGGTGTATGTTCTCATCTAAATCCTTCATCGAAAACGAGTCTGTGATACTACCGTGGAACGTAATGTCTTATTAGTCTTTTAGAAGCATATACCCAGCAGAACTGTCCAACCACAGTAACTATGCTACAGTAAAAATTGCATGATCGCTTTGACATGTTCGTAATTAGTTTAATAAAATATGGTTTATAAGGTGAGGGCATTGGGTAATTAAGAAGTGGTCATAGATTCAAAACTCCTCGCAACCATTTTACACAAACAGACATAAATGCTAAATAAAATGGTCTCAACGAAGAGTTCAAAAGAAACAGGTAACACCACTGGCTTACCTCACAGGGCTGCAAGCCAAGCAGGTTGATGACAGTATTTACAGCTTCGGCCAAGCTCTCCCTTGGGCCAAGACCATACTCATCCACTCGTTCACAATCAGGGCCCATGCTTTCCCATGCATTCCTGAAATTAGATACCCCCACTTTCAACGTGTAATCTGCTGAAACGATCTCCAGATCCTCTAGCTGGTATTCATCTTCAACACCATCATCTTCAGCCTCACCAGTGGTCGTGTCAACCTGAAAATCCAATTTATGCAGAGATTTCACACTTGAAATATACACTTAATCATTATACATATCAAATAATAAAAATCCCATAAATAGAGGGGACGAGTACCTCTCGAACAATAAATTTCAGAACGTTAGAAAATTTCCCAAGTGTTGGCACTCCCTCAGGCTTCTCAAATGCCACAAAAATCTGTCCAGGTGAATCATATGGAAGAGACTTGAGAGGCTTGGAGAACACCTCTGAAAACTCATCTGCTTCTGAATTATCAACAATTACGATAACCTGTACAAGGATATATATAATTACAAACAAGACCTGGATTTGGATTGTTTTATGAAATTTGAAGTATCTATGTTAGTCATTACATGTTCTAATAATTGCTCTGGTATCGTGTTTGTGCAGTTGTACTGGAACACAACATGCCTATCAAAAATGTGTTTAACGACATTAACTGCATATTCTGTCTCAGCTTCAGTGAGCTCCACAGGTGCTGAGGACTGGTAACAAAATTTAATATCAGAATACATATATTGTATTAGCCATTGAAGGAACAAAAAACAAATATAGATTTGTGAAATAACATTCAAGTGTATGAACCTTAAAAAGGTTCCCAAAGTTTGCAAACTCTGGAATGGAGGAAAGCACTCTCTGATATGCATCAGCTGTTGATGGGGGACCACTTGGAGGAGCACCCAAACCAGTTGGCTTTTTACCAGAGGTTTTCTTCTCTGCAAGTAGTTGCGATTTGACTTCCTTGGGCACAGAATCAATGTCAAAAGCCTTTTCTGAAGGCTCCTGTAATCATATCAAATACATGAGATACTGTACTATACTAACGGAATGCAATAAAAGCACCAAGACTTACATAATTTTTCAAACTAGTCTCCAGATTGACAAGTGGGATATCAAATGGCCCAAACAGGAAGTCCTTTACAGCTTTATCAGTCTCAACAACAGAACCATCACCTCCAAGTGTGTTTAGATAAAGGGTTGCTCTATCACGCACCTGCAAATAAATCAAAATACCATACATAAAAAATAAAAAAAACCAATTGACTACTTCACACACATCCAGAAATAGAAAATCATCTTCTTTCAGCGGAGGGTGATGTCGTCCATATTTTTAAAATTTTAAATAGTTATTAGTTTTTCAGACAAACGTGTATATACGGTATTATCGAAAGAATTGAAGTAAACAATTCAAAATTACAAGTTACTCGCATATATAAGCAACAGATTATAAATATGACATGCAAAACACATACACAATTAGTGCATCTCAAAAAATGCATCATAAAGGACACAGATATTCACCTCATCGTCACTGTCAAAAAGACATCGCCTTAGCAAAACAAATATGCGCGGCTGAAACAGAGAAGATGAGATTTTAAATTAAGTTAGCACCAAATATTCCCCAAAAGTATTATAAAACTACTAGAGAAAATCACTAAGAATGAAATAATAAACAAAAGAAAGTAAACCTTTAACTCATCAACTGCAGCACCAAACTTTGCCAGTGTGCTCACAGCACCGGCCCTTACTGTTGCATTCTCAAGATGTACTCGATTGTAAATGAAACGAATATATTTGCTGGGGTCTGATGTTTTTGGCCCTTCAATTCCCAGGAAGTGTAGTATCTATGGTTCAAGGGGAACAACTTGGTTAACAACAAAAAGTACAATTCCAGAAGAAAAATGAACAAACTGTGAATCATGAAAGTCCGCAAAAGAAATACCTGCGTAGACAGATAAGTGAACTCACAATCTTCAATGAACTCACAGAGATGAAGTAACCCTGTTTCCTTTGCATCAGGGATTTCTCTAATGAGAATCACAATTGAATCTACAATTGCCTTCTTGTACTCAAAACCACCTTCTTCCCTAAGAATGTTACTCAGGAAATTCATGCTGAAAATAATAGTAGATTATAAACAAATAATTCATACCACTCGTTAAGGAAAAAAGATTATGCAAGATATAGAATTTGGGGAGACGAAAACTATAGTATAGCACACGTACAGAGATCTATATTTTAATGGGAACTTCTGGCACAATGATCTTATTGCTTCAACAACAACAATTTTGAACTCATCAGCAATATCAGACATGAAATTTGTAATCTGTTTCATAAGACGATCCACACTTGATTCATTTCCTGTCTTCAAAAGTGTAGTAATAGCAAGTGTGGCAATGCTTCTGTTCTGGTCAGAGATTAAACTTTCCATATCAATGTTGCAGTTAGTGACTGATGTTGGGTGTATCATTGCCACCTGCAAAGTTTTAAAGCCGCACTCAATTAAAATAACAAAGCTCAAGTTTAACCAAGGCAAGTATTATGAGAATATTTAGGAACCTGAAAATCTTGATTTTATATCAACTCATCCAAAGCATAGAAAGAAAAAAACGAAATACTTATTCAATGGGGAGGTTGCTTGAGAGGCCTGTTAAAAATCACTTCTGCTAAAATTTGAGTAATCGACGAAGGCTTACCTTGTTCAAGGTACGAACAGCAGCAAATCTTAAAACTGGTTTAGAAGAGCTTAAGAATAGCTGAAGAACAGTAATTGCTGGGTTTAATTCTCGGCTTGTTACACCATTGAGCTCTGTAATAGCTCTGGCAGCTTCAAAAATCACCATTTCTGACTTGTGACGTAGGCAACTCTCAAGAAAATCATAGAAGGGGCGGTCCCCTGACTGTGTATTATTTCCTGACTCACCGATAACCTACAAATATAATAGAAGATAATGATTAAGCAAATAAATATTATTCCAACAAGATTCATGTGAAAGAAAAACATACCTGACTTGTGTAACGAATCAACAGGCACTGGGCTAAAGGTGAGCGAACAGCCCCCCTCGTCAAGCTGCTAACAAGCTTGCTAACAGCTAGCCGATCATTCTGTCGTATCTGCAATGTTGAAATCACCAAATACCACAAACCCTTTTTAGAATTTATACTAATGTTGTGTCATAAAAATAAAAAAATAAAAAAGGCCTTTGAGAAGGCACAATCGTGCATTTTGCAGTAAAACATTTAGAGAAGTATTACGGAATATAAATTAGTTAAATAGAATTTTTCCATTATGGTTCAGCTCACACCAGAATTCAACAAGATAATAACATAAGACGTGTAAAGATCTTGATGATGCCAAAATTTACAGCAATGATAATCAATGTAGGTCCTAGGTGAGATAAAAACTTTGCCATTTCAACAGCAATATAGATATCAACTCTCTGCCTTGAAAAGGAACCACTTATATATTACTGGAATTGAAAATAAAAACACAACAACCAAGCCTTATCCCACTAGGCGGGATCGGCTACATAGATCAAACGATGTTGTAATGTTTTATCATAAACCATGTCCCACTAGGAAGGATCGACTACATAGATCAAACGGTGTTGTAATGTTTTATCACAAGCCATGTATGTCTATATCCAAACCATTAACCTCTAAATCTTTCTTAACAGTTTCTTATATAGTTTTTCTAGCCTTCCTCTACATCTAACAATTAGGCTGCCCTCCATTCGATCTACTCTCCACTTAAATTGAGATTCAACCATCTTTTCTACAATGGGTGCTACATCAACGCTCTCTAATGCTATTGTCATTGCATTAAGAATGTGAGACTTTGCTCAGAGCGATAACATTTGAATACAAGATTACACAAAATTCTCTATGTTTGCAAGTCTAAGAAGTCGGGTGTCTCGCCTAGTCCATTGATTGCGGGGCATTTGTACAGCCTGTCAACAGACCTAACTCAGCCTCCCCTAGTCCATTGACTGTGGGGCATTTGTGGCCAAGTGGATGGAGAGATAGTAAACTGCCATAAAAGGCAGCATGATACAATAGACCATATTCACTTCATCTCAATTTATATGCAAAAAAAAAAATAAAAAAAAATCACACTTATTAAGAAAACCAATCAATTCTTATTAATATTCTAGAATTTGCCAAAAATATAACTAGGTTTCCTAAACTACCCTTCTTTAAGATATTTAATGTAAACAAAATTGAAGCATAATTATACCTCTACGGTTTAATTCCATAGAAGCATATGTAGTGTTAATTATAATATGCATCAGTAATGGATGAAAAATTAATGCAGAGGCCAATAAAATATATTTCACATTACGCATGTTCTTGGAACTAAATAAACATGTGGATGATTCATCGGCAATGTATAAACATGTGGAAAATTTTAATAAATAGCATGGGGGTATTTATATGCATGTGGAACAATAGAATTAAGTAGGTCAAAAGAGGGTCTCTTTTCCTTATAATTTGGGACAAAAAGTGTTTTTTTTCCTTATAAATTGGGATGGAGGGAGTTTTTTCCTTATAAATTGGGATGGAGGGAGTACAGTACATAGAAAAAAAAATAACAACTTCTACAGATGAACTTCAAGAAGTTTTGACTTCTCTTGTTTTACTCAAATTCGGCATCCAATTAAGCTCAAATAGAAACTAAGCACCTCTTAAAGAAATGTATTTAAATGCAAAAGTTTCAAGATATAATCCTGATTAGCTCGTGCTGAACATTCATCATTCATGGTATTTAGCTATGACAAGACAAGTACAGTGATCATTCAACAAAGTGTAGTTGAAATACCGATATAAGCCAGCAAGCGAGCTATAATTCACTGAATTATCTAAAGACACAAAGTAACCAAACCAATCTTGCAGCATACCTGGTGCAGCAAACCCAGTGCATGGAACTGTACAAAAGCTGCTCTTGATTGAACAGATTCCTGAACCTCATTGCTCCACCTTTTTACAATTTCAGGATTTGTCTGTAAGGGGGAGCACAAAATAAGCATGTCGCATACATGGGATGTACAAAATATACTATACAGAATTACAAATAGAACTCGGTATTACCTGTAGTAGATGAATGCCACTGACTAAGGCAGCACTTGCAACAATTGGATTCTTATCTACAATTGCTTGTTTCAAATACCGCTCAATTTGTGCAAGGAGGGTTCCGTCTGTAATACGACACAGCACTCGAATGGCATTTGCCCTATACATATCAATCTTGCTATTCATGTCCTTCATAAGAGAGCTTGTGACAATAATAACCTTTACAATATCAAAGAAATAGAACAGTCATAATCTGAGTTTTTAACACACAGATCAAATACTAATACCATACAAATATAAAAAACTAGAAATTTTGCATAAGAACAAGTCACCTCATCTGCAGAGGGAGAGATCTCCTTTATCATCAGATACACCATTCTCCTTAATCCCATATCTTTAGACTGGAAAAGCTTAGTGACAGCAAAGAAAACTTCTGTGGCTTCGGTCTAGCAATAACAATAACAGATTAATACTTAATCACATGATTTCATAATTTCAAACCACAAATAAGCACGAAGATTTAACCTTTGTGAATGTCTCTCCTTGATTCAGTAGGTATAGCAGCTTTGTAATAACCTAGAAATTAGAGATGGCAAAACATACACGGCATCAAAATACAAATAAGACTTGAACGTCAAAATCCTTTAGTTGAAGATAAAAACCTGTGAGCATCTCCTAGCATCTAATTGTGGATCATTAAAAACCCTTGCTTCCTGAAGAACCGCCCCCTTTTCAATTCCCATGAAAGGGGAATACTCAGCTGTTCATTCAAAAACCAAAATCACAATTAACAACAATCACAATCTACTCGCAATCGAGACAAAGCTAAAAGATCCATACACTATCAACTCATCACTAGATAAAAACTTTTCATTCAATGATCTAAATTGCGAATTATGTAACAAAATCAATATCGAATCAAAATCAATTTTCACAACACTAAATTCACAATTAGCAACAATAACAATCTGTTGGCAATCGTGACGGAGCTTATGAAGCACAAACACGGAGCCTTGGATCAGATACACTATCAACTCAACAATGAAAAAACGGATTACATTGCAAATCCAACAACGAATCGAAATCAATTGAATGATATAACTACTACAGAAACGAGAATTGGAAACGAAACATGGATCTGGAAATCGAGAAAAAAGTAAATGTAAATGAATGAGCGAGAAGATGAACGAAATCAGATCGAATTGAGAAAGAGAAAAACCTTCATCGTCGCGGTCATCATCTTTCTTCACGAGTGGTTGAGCCATCACGGTAGCTGAATCTCAGGAGGGATCTGTGAATGAATGAATGAACAAATCACTTGGGTATATATATATATTATCAGTGCCCCCAGGGAATAACAAGAAGAAAAAGAAGAAAGGTCTTTCTTTCATCTAACTTGCTGTTGGATCATCAGTGATTTGATTTGTATTCCAGGACGTAGATCGGGTGGGTCGTGGGTATGGGTTCGTGGGTATGGTAAAACTACTCAACAAAACTTACTTAATGCTCACAATCAATCATTTCTTAAAAATTCTTGTTTAAATCATTTAAATATCTGCAAAATTCACTTTTTAGGTTCATTCATCCAATCATGTATGTGGTTCATAAAAATTGAATTTTGCTTACATTTAAAAAACGGAGGGAGTACTAAACAATCCACTTCTAATTGAGTCTCAAATTCTTTAGTTTCACAGTGAGTGGGTGTTGATGTATAACATAGAAGTTAAAGAATAATTTTAAAACTTAATTCCTTAGCTAATTATACAAATTATATTACTGATCTTAAACAATTGGTAGAAGTAAAAATGATTCTTAAAAGACCTAACTCTTAGAATGACAAGTGTTTTGTCTTGGGCAAGTTGGAAAATTCTTATCAAATTGATATTTCAAGCATATCTCATTTTACGGCAAGATCACTTACTTTTTTAGTCATTTGTTTGGGAACGACAATGAAAAAATGATCAACTATTTTGGTGGGGTAACAATTTAAGCATTGAATCTTTAAAATATTTTTTTTCTTTTCAAAATCAATGAAGCTTCAAACTCACCGCAAATCCAAAGACACACAATCAATGTCTAATGTTGTCCTATCAAATAAATCTTTATCACATTTTATTCACAGTTACTTCAACACCAATAGTAGCATTTGCAATCGGATGTTCTCTGTTGTAATATTAAAGTGCTTCATTGAACTTTTTTAGTTTTAGCTTTTGCCTCCTTAGAATAAATTTTTTGTAATGGAAATTACGTATATCCTTATCAATTAATCATACAAAAAGTCACAAAAGAATATAACTCTGTCATGTATTTCTTTCCCCCCTGTGGCACTAATTTTATGCCATGGCCTGAATTAAAATCATATGGTTATATAATCAGCTGTTACTTTTGCTAGCTATCTAGCTAGTTAACAAATAAAATAGGATCATATCATATCAGGCTTTATTTTTCATGGAATCTTGATCCGCCTCCAGTTCTAGTTACCGTCCTCCTCGTATAATCAGCAGAAGATTGATCACTGCTCGAGGCGGAAAGGTTGAGTCCATACTCACTAGTTGCACCATACTCGCTGCTCCCTGTGCCACTTTCCAATGCTAGTTTCCTGAACTTTTTCATGTCAGCACTGTATGTCCCTGCATCATAATCTCCACTTGCGCTACTGTACATAGCACTCTGTCCAGGTTTCACTCCATCCTGGTTTATAAGCAGTTCTAGTGAAGCATCTCCTTCCAGTACCCGTACAATCTATTCAATTCAAATACATAAATATATTTCATGTTTTTGTTAGCATATAATATAATTAAATATCAACATGTCTTACATAACAATTAACATAAGCTTAGATATTCAAATTAATGAATTATGTTATACCTGGCTCATTCTTGGACGCCTTCTTCCTGAGTGCCTAACACAAGCAGAAGCACAAGCTACCATACGTGTCATCTCTTGTTTGTCATAATTTTCCTCTAAACGTGGATCCACCAATCCAAGAAATATTCCATCTTCCAGTGCTTTTGAACAAAGTGGTCTAGCCTGCATTTTCATAAACAAAGTATAGTAATTATATGAATATGACAGTGATAATATAGTATTGCAAATATTCATAATCAAAAGAATGTTGAAATATATGAAATGCAATAGATACCCAATCAACCAAACTATCTTCCTCGTAATCACTGGCCGTACCGACTGGTCGTCGTCCTGTTATGAGCTCCAGAAGCACAACACCATACGAGAAGACATCAGATTTATCAGTTAGCTTACCACTTGATGCATACTCAGGAGCCATATACCTGAATTGATAGACATACAAGTAGGTAGAAATTTATTGAAATTTGCAAAAGATTCATACATAAATAAATGTATATAGTTTGGGTTGAATTATTATTGGTTAATTACCCAAATGTTCCCATCACACGAGTAGAAACATGAGTGTTAGTGTCTTGAGTAAATTTTGCCAATCCAAAATCTGCCACCTGAATGGATAGAATCACTTGATAATTACAATTCTTTAATAACTAAACATATAGTAAACGATCATTATTATACGTACTTTGGCTTCATAGTTGTTTTCAATTAGAATGTTTGCACCTTTGATGTCTCGGTGAATGATTCTAGGGTGACCTGCAGGTTATTGTTTGAACAAGTTATTAATGATAATAATTTCATCCTTAATCAATTATGCAGAAAAAAGAAATGTTAGTTTTTCGGGCTTAACCCTCTAGTTTTCGGGGGAAGAGGGTGAATTCTGGTAAATGAATATTCTCGCCATATTCGAATTTGGGTTCTCTCTACGGATTCATCCATAAAAATGTCTGAGTTATTTGTGAAAATTAGATTACAAGCACATAGTAACTTACAGTCCTCGTGTAAATAAGCAAGCCCTTTGGCGGATCCAACCGCAATTTTAAGCCTTGTGGCCCAATCCATCACAGGTCGACCCTTTCCTGCAAAAAATTACACACAAGAGTGTCAAATTAAATCCAACAAACAAGTAATATTAATTATAGTTTGAAAGAGGTAGCTAGTAGCTTGCCATGAAGGTGATAATCAAGGGTCTTGTTGGGAACAAATTCATAAACGAGAAGCTTTTTAGATTCAGAAATGCAATAGCCAACAAGCGAGACAAGATAGCGATGATGTACACGGCTGATAGTATCAACCTCAGCTTGAAATTCTCTGTCACCTTGTCCACCAGTTGATTTAAGGCTCTTCACTGCTATTTCCTTACCATTAGGGAGAATACCTTTATGTACATATCCAAATCCACCTTGACCCAACAAGTTTTGTTTTGAAAACCCACCAGTGGCAGTTGATAACTCTTCATAACTGAATGAGCTCTGGTTGAACCCAAGTGCAACCGTTGGGTGTGGTGGTGGCAATACAGGATCTACTGGGCCAGAGTAACTGGAGTTGGTCAACTCACTGCTACTAACCTGGTGCGGAGGTGTCTTTTTTGAAGGTGTCGTTTTTGGAGGTGTCTTTTTTGGAGGTGTTGCACCCCAACCTCCACCTTGACCTGGTGGCGGAATATTAAGCACATGCTCACCATTGTTGTACATATACTGATTTGCACCTGCGTGTTTAAAATACTAGTCATTTTTTGCACACTGTATATCGGTAGAGTAGAAGAAACCATAAGCAGAGAATACATGTTTGTTAACCAATCGGTCAACTGAATATACTTCTTCCATTTCATGTTTTGTAATAGAGAACACATGTCTGGTAATAAAGTTATACCAATTGTGCAGTTCCTTTCTATTATCGTCATCTTAAAAGATTAGGTTTTAAATTGTACAACTTGTATTTATATACTGCGGTTCAGGCTTCAAACCCGCGCCCCTAATCACCCCTCACAACTTACCTTCGTGTAACTGCGTTGGTTCAAAAAGGCATGTCACTTAATAGGGTGGGACAGGGAAAGAGTTTTCCACTATGGGAAAGTTGTTTTTAACCGTCAGATACACATCTTTACAATAGACTCTCAACACCATATCTCCATCACTTTCTCTCTCTACCTCATCCTTTCTCTCCTCCCAGTAACAAACTTCCCTCCCCACCATCGTCCACCTATTCCTCCACCACCAGTCCACCACCACCATCAATATATGCTTAAAAACATGAAACTTTGTATGAATGAAATTGATTACAATAGTTTTGCAACATATGTTCATAAATAAAACTCAAAATCAATCAAATAGAGAATCAAACAAACAATTGAACTGTAATGTATTCAACTGCACAAATTCAGCTTAAAGTTTATTGCCCTTACGACACTGCTTGCTCCCACAATAAGATAATTCTTGCTAAGGAGTTCTAAATTGAGTTATAACTTTTATTAAAGGACTAACGACTGTGAAATCTTTACTGCAAGAATCTTGAGGTAATATAGGTAGATCCAAACTCTTGTGATAACATTATGTAGAAATAATCGGTACAATTAAGTTATCTAGCAAACCATAAAAGATTTCAAATTAGACTATTGGATTGAACACACAACCTTATTTATTATCATGTTTGTTTCTGGTAGTGCACTGTTTGTTTTAGAGTTCTTGATTTTCACATAAATATATGAACAATAAGGATCTTGCTTGTTTGTTTCTGGTGTTCTTTATGAGCAAATTGACACCACCACCGCCGCCGGAGAAAGGACGAGGAAGCTAAAATTAAGGATCGAATAAGCTTTCAATTTGGAAATTAACGAGATAACCGTCGGAGATGGTGACGGAGGAGAGATTAAAGGAAGGGGATGATGGTTCATCGTGTTCTTTGAGACGGAGGGTAGTTAGTACAAGTTTTTGCATGGCGGTGGTGATGTGGGAGGAGGGTGGGGAACGTGGTGGTGATGGTGGAGGGTCGGATTGGGGGGTGGTTGTGGT
>Ga0315915_1003955_pt1 | contig 18785 bp, 18 predicted proteins | sample MpolbnodulesMG_FD_207738 | JGI IMG/M metagenome (GOLD analysis project Ga0315915, IMG submission 207738) | Medicago polymorpha root nodule microbial communities from Los Angeles, California, United States - branched nodules | ecosystem: Host-associated > Plants > Roots > Nodule | place: USA...
TTGAGGGAAAAATCCGCGAGATTTCAGTATCGATACTCCCAATGTTTCATTGGAATTAGGAACAACCTGAAACATTCAAGGAAATTTATCTTATACAAAAATCTCATACCAAAGATCATTGAATTGCCTATCATAAGATTTCTTAACTATAAAAACATTAAAAACAAAAGGGGTTGGTTACCTTTCTCCAACCATGTCCAAGAAATTCATTCACAGCTATAGCATTTTGTCCATACATCAACGGCGACGACCAATAACCCCAAAGAAACCATTTATGCACATCCTCTAATGCAAAAGAACAATGTTATAATAAGAAAGATTCAATATATTAGGAAATTTTGAAGTTACATCACCATTTTTACCTATCTAATACACATCCTCAAATACAAAAAAACAATTATATCATAAGTTTATAACATTAGCCAAGTTTAGAGTTACACTATAATTTCTTACCTCTTGAAATAACAAATCCTCCCAAAACAGTAACAGCAAGTAGTGAAAATGTTCCAAATGTGTTTGCCACTACAATATCCCTTCCTAATGCTGCCATAAACCGAAATAGTGCAGACGCCATCTGATTAATGCATAGGACTACCAAGGACTGTTTAAAGAACCTGCCAATCAGATTTATCATTCGGCTCAAAAAATGATTTATTAATAGCTTAGCTAAGAAAATTTCGGATGATTTAGTTTCACTGTACCTTCCAATATTTGGATCAAAGCCAATGGCGTAGTAAGAGATGCATTCCCAAATGGCAACTTCTATGATAGTTATTGGTATTTTGAGGATCCATGGTGGAAGAGAATAAGCCCATGAAGGATAGAAAAGAAGATCTCTTTGCTTGTAAAAGATAGGAAGTTTCATGATAGTCATATTTAGCTCTGATATTCCATTAAACATTGCCACAGTGACCGTGAAGAATAGTGCTCCCATGTATGTTTGTGCATCCTCAATGGTAGAGTGATACATCTTGGTCCGTAGAAATAATGTCGTTGTCAAGGTAGCTAAATAAGTAAGCTGAGAAGGATGAAAGACAACTTGCTTAATGTCATAAAAAGTAAAGATAAAAATAAGAAGAAAATGACACATGAAACACTTTATTTAACATTTTTATGGCATAACTGCCCGAGGAGTCCTTTACTCGATCAGATTTTTGGACTCACTTGTGTGGCTTTGAATATGTAGACAAAAGAATTTCTCTTCATAAGCAATAACTCTCTGCTAGCACAAGCCCTTAGCAGCTCCTTCTTGTTAATACCATATTTCTTTGTGATCAAGACATTTGAATGAAATTTAGACTTGTCAAAAGGATCGGCCAGCTCTTCTCCAAGTTGTTTGCCTACATGAAATAATTCGAAGGATCGAGCAAAATCCTTGACAGTGACAAAGTTATAAGGTTCATCTTCACGAGCCCAATATTGCCATTGATCTTTTCTTGATGTCACCTATTGCATTACATAGGAGAAAAAAAAAGCTGAAAATTTATTGAAAAAAAACAAAAAACAATATTTTTCAAAGGAAGACTTATAGTGAATGACATTCATACTTCTTGTAAGAAATCAGCAACGCCTTTTCTTTCGGGACACTTGAAACCGGTTGATTCAAAAAACTCAAGTACATTTTCTCTTGGTCCTTGATACACAATTTGTCCATCAGTAAGAAGTATTATATCATCAAATAGTTCATAAGTTTCTGGTGCTGGTTGTAGAAGAGAAACAAGTGCAGTTCCATTTAGAATATGAATAGATTGCTTGATTGAGTTGATTATCTGAAAAGTTGTTGAACTGTCCAAACCATTTGATATCTCATCCATGAACAACACCTTTATAGGTCCAACCAGCATCTCACCTTCACAAAATATTATTAATCATAAACCATTGTTTATGTTTCAAATTAAGGTATTCAGTTTCTTTGTCATGTTTTTCCTTGTCAAATAGATTTTACCTGTCGTGAGTCGCTTTTTCTCGCCTCCTGAGATGCCTCTTATCATCTGGTCTCCTACCATTGTGTCAGCACAAACATCAAGTCCCAAAATCTGCAACATATCACAAAGGAGTAAATTAAAACCTTTTCTTGTTTCACAAGTTAACTATATTTGGTGAATCTCGACTATTACCTTAAGAATGTAGTCAATGACTACACTGTTCTGTTGGCTTTCTATTGCTGCTTCCTGCATATTTTGAGTGAATTACTAGCTTACAAATTAAGAAGCTTTATCACAGTTCAACATGATCACCATTTCAAACATAAGGATTCAAAACATAGTTTAGGCTCTGTTTAGATAAACTGTTTAACTAAGAACCTATAGCATAAGTGATTACAATGTAAGTGCTTATGTCTAAGCTATTTCAATGACAAAAGATAAAGTAAAGTCAAACTATTTTAATATAAGTTATAAGCTGCTTTCATAAGCTATCGTGGAGAGCTTATGGAATTATATGGAAATAAGCTTATGAACATGTCATAGGCTCTTTCCATACGTTATCCCAAACAGTTTCACAAATACTATGTCGGTAGATAAGATCAGATAAGTGAATCCAAAAAGATTATTTAATTCTTACCTTCATATAGGCATTAATATCAGGATCTGGTTCAATATTTGATTCCTTCTCTTTTCTCAGTAGTTCATTCAACATTTCTGCGTAGTGATGAAATTCAAAACTCTGATTAAGACCTGTTTAGAAGATTTGGATTTATTTAAAAGATTTTTTCTTTTCTCTTTCGTTACCGTAATTTTGTCCAACCCCTTGACATCTTGCTGAGAAAGCTAGTGTTTCTCTCACAGTCATTTCTCCAATGTGATTATCATATTGACTTACATAAGCTGATGTTCTTTGTGGAACAAACTCTTCTAGTCCTTTCCCATTGTATGTTACTCTTCCAGATTGCTGAAATTTTACTACCAATCAAATTAGTTATTATCATGTAAATTCAAATTCCATGCAGTAAATTTCAAATGGAAATGGACATTATGGCATAGTATTGTCTAGTATCTGAAATGGATTCATCCAGTAAATGCATCACATAGTTTTGAATATCTACCATCTGACCTGAATCAAAGGCAGAGATTATTTAAAACTGATTTGTTAATTTTGACTTTAAGTCTCCGATTTGAAATCAATAGCCGAAATTGTTTCCGTTTCTGGTGTCCGTGTTAGTGTCAGGCACCGACAATGTGATTATATTCGATGACGTCATTTTTCAAATTATTACTGATTTAGATGTGTGGGTGTCATCAATATCGTGTCTGTGTCAGTGATTCATAGGTTATTATAACTAATCATTGATACTTAGAATTACTGAACTGCATACTATTTGAACCCCCCTTTCTACCCTAAAATGATTGAAACCTTAGTTTATTTACCTTCAAATCTGTGCCAAGTCTCCCAGCCAATGCCAACAACAAAGTGGTCTTTCCAGAACCAGGTGGCCCTAAAAGCAATGTCATCCTACAAAAATCTCAAAATCTAAATAAGTAAAAATAGATATTTATTGTAATATCTAATCTAAAATAATAATCACAAAATGAAAAACAAAGAAACTGTCTTTAACTCACCTTCTAGGCTTTATAATTCCACTAACATTCTGAAGTATATGTAACTGTTTCTTTTGACTTGGAATTATTTGAAGATTATTTAAACACCCCTTAAAAAACAAAAAATTGCATAGAATGAATAATCAGATACAATAATCCAATGAATAAGTATGAAATATTCTTTGCAATATTGAATTACCTCTATCACATTCACAAAGAAGTTAAATAATGTAGGCAATGCTCTTCTTCCAACATAAACTTGTGCTTCCACATTTATATCCTCAAATCTAACTTCAATTGTTGGAAGTTCAAGTCCAACTCTGTGCAAGGTTTATTTTAACAAAACAATATAAGAACAAATATTTCAATCAAATTTTCAAAGTCAATGCTTCATCAATAGGATATTTACAAAAAGACATAAAACAATTCCGGCCCTTAAAGTTATAAGGTCAAACTTTTACCACTGATCCGACACCTCAAAGGTAAAAAACCATAATCTTTTTTGTACAAGAACTAATCATCAAAATGGAGCCAAATTAAGAAATATTATTAATACCTGTCCATTCTTTCCTTGAGTTTCAACAAGAACTTTTCATTATCTTCTTCAGCAATCTTCACAAGTCTTTCTAACAATGCCTTTTTCTCTACCATCTTAAGTTGAATGGTTTCAACATCTTTTCCTTTTCCTTCTCCTTTGCTCTCTACATTTTTCTTAAAGCATTTACTTGTAAGAATTCTCTTTATTGCAACACACTTTAGAGCTTCCTCATCATCTTCAAGTTCAGATTTTGAGAAAACATCCATGCAATGGTTCTTCCATGTTTTAGTGTCACTCCTCTCCATTTATCTGATCATATACAAAGTATATATTATTCTTCCATGTTTATGGTATATTTATAGTGGGGGATTTAACTAGAGTTGAAATTTTTTAGATTAGTTAAATGGATAAAGGAACAGAATGATAAAGACAAAAAGTCGAATTTATGTTTGTACTTGTATTTTAAGTTGCACTAATAGCTATGTTAGTGTAAAAGACATGTGAAATGATAAAGCAAACTAAGAGAATCTTCCAATGGTATCTATCTCTTATTATTGCGCCTCTTCATATTTAATCCAATATTACTATTTTTTTATGACTTTGTATGTGCTATATCATATTATTATTATTTTTAAAACTCGATATCCGATCTAAAGACCAACTAATCTGAGGGATTCAATCCTAACGTCTACTTGTAATAAATATGATAATGACCAACTTATAAAAGAAGTTGAGATGGTTCACGTTATAGTAATGAATAGAATTTGAAATATTAAATCACAATATTGATAATTTGATCTTTATTCAACGATTACAATCAATGTATATCTGAGTGTGTAAGAGCATGAAATCTATAATCAAATTTAATTACATGCCACAAATAATGATATGCAAAATTTAAAGGCTGCCCAAGAGATAACAAAAAAAAACATAGTGAAATTTTGATGTCAAAACTAGAAATGGGTAAATAAGTGAAAGAAAGGGAGGAAAAAGAAAATTAACTGGCCTGACGGCACCAGATTATTTAAGAATTCAATGAAATCAATCTATAAGCTTGGAATAAAAAATTAAAAACTCAAATTGACTTTATTGATCAGAAACAGACAAAGGCTGACAATGTTTTGAAAACACTAACATTGAATTATGGTCCAAATTTTTGTTTGAGTTTGAAAACATGTACTTGATTGGATAAGTTTATTTTTAGAAATGATTTTTTTATTGTTCAATAAAACTTAGGTAAAAACGATTATTGTCAATTTACATTTGTATATAAGTAACCTTACATTCAGAAACGCCAAATATTACAGTGATTAATCTGCTAACTCATCACAATTATAATGAAAATGATCACTTTTTGTCTAAATAATGTGTATCACTCATCTTGATTTTGTAAATCAAGAAAGTCGTGTGTCTCTTATTTATATTATTAAAAGTTTTATATATAATATAATATTTTCCATTTGAACATTGACATTTGGCATATGGTATACATCATTGGATGTGGAAACCTCTAGGATCGAACAAAGACACTTTGTCATATACTGTTGGGATATATACATTCAGTTCCGATCAAACCTATGATAATAAATTTAAAATTAGATTTTATTTTTTTGTGTCCAAATTTAAAATTAGATTTTAAATGCCGTTTCTTGTTACATTAGACATATGGAGTAACAGAAAAAAAGACATTAGACTTATGGAGTTTTCTAGCTTACGTCGGATTGATGTATAATTGTATCATTATATTATATTCTTGTATTTTCTTTAAAGAATATTATATTTATGTATACTTCTCTTAACTTAATGTTGATAGATAGAAGAATAACAATAGTCATTAAAAACGCACACATATAAATGGATGAGTAGATGTTTGAGTTTGGATCAAGACATTCGACCTAACAATTTTGACATTTATTTTTTTTACTATTCATGCAATTTCAATTAATATGAAATAATTTTATTGGCACATTCAATAAGATTTTATCATTTAGATATTTGTGTAAATATTTTAAAAAATTAATACTTTTTTGTTAACAAAAGGGAATTTTAAAATGTTAATATGATAATATGTCTAAATGGTAAAAAATGATTGATTGTCCATTGCGAGTTGTTTTATCTAAATTATTCTTCTTTCTAACTAGAGAAACCCCGTAGGAGAAGGAAAAAAATAGAAAATGAAAGTTTGACGTCATGGATGACATATTCAACTTTCACTATAAGTTGTTGGCTTAACTGTAAAAGAAATTGACGAATAAATGTAATATTTTTAGAACCAATTATTTTGTTGTAAAGTTTGATTTCCTCTGAAAAATGTTTTAAAGTTTGATTAATTGGAACCGTTGCATGTAGGTTTAAGGTTGAGAAGATTAACAAATAAGTGATCAAGCTCAATTGGTTAATACGAAACTGATAAATCGATAAACTCTAAATTATCATACTCAATTGGTTAAGAAACAAACTTATTTCATTTTCTTAAGAGTGATGTTCGTAATACATTTTGAAAGAAAAAATATATGAGGACTAAAGTAAGACCTTGGCTACCTAGCAAGCATGTGACCAACAAGATTTATTTGTCGTTTAACGAAATTAAGCCTATAATTTTGACTAGTATAAGACATTCACACGCTTGTAAGGATCGCGAACAATGAGATTAACTTACCTTTTAATATAACTAATATTTTGATTAATATTCAAGAAATCATCATTTAACAAAATTAAGCCTATAATTTTGACTAGTATAAGACATTCACACACTTGTAAGGATCGCGAACAATAAGATTAACTTGTCTTTTAATATAACTAATATTTTGATTAATATTCAAGAAATCATACTATAAAACTATTATAAAAACAAAGAACTTAAGTGTAAAAGTTTCAAATCTTAAAAAAAAAAAAAAGGACTTTTATGATGGCAAGCAAACAGAAGCTAACTTTTTAGCTTTTCTCAAAAATCTCTAAAACTAAATCTCTATATATTTTTTAAAACAACATTTTTTAAGTCAAAACAAATGTACCCGATAACAAATGGATACAAATTCAGTAACTTCTTGAAAGTGTCCACCTCTTTTACTTTTTCTTTTGAATATTTTGTATTTTTTTTTTGTCAAGTAGTTTAATGATTCCTGTATAATATTGTCCTTAAAGCTACCATTTAAATTGTGTTCACCTAGGTAGAGTAAATTGGGGGCAACTGCCCCCACTACTATTCCGATTATATTTGCTAAATCTTTGATATTATAATGATTGTCTCTTTTTAAAATAATATATCGCCCTCATTAAATAGAAATTTATACCATGAAAAAGTGTTTCGCTCATTAATTTTATAAAATCAAAAGTGTGAATGCATTTAAATCTATAATAAACAATGGTAAAATGTATAAATTCTAGTCTTTTTTTTTTTTTTTTTTTCTAACATTAGAGTAACTCTTTTGCTTTACATGCCAGGTGGTAGCATAGATAAATAAAGTTCTAATAATAAAAACAATATTTTCCCATTTGTAGGAATGCACTTTGCACTTCCTCATATGCTAGGAATAGGAAGGACTTGCTAACTATGATACTAAGGACATTACAGCCTAGAATTTGCATTAGGAACAATCTATTTATCAAAGAATCATATTTGAAGTGATTTCATCTTTTTTGGAAGTTGAATGCTTTGATACCAAAGGTGAAGATAAGTGCAAAGAACACTGAGAAACTAACCACAACAATTGCAACCACTCCTAGGAAGTCATGTTCAAAACCAAAGTAATCCCTCACAAATTCTTCAACCCTTTGACCATTCTCAAGTTTGTTCATGTTGTCTCCATATTGAGAAGTCACCAATCCATACAATGTCCATGCAACAGGACAAACCCAATAGAACCACTTCCACCATATTGGTATTTTCTGTCATTGTTAATCAATTTTAGAAATAAGTTTATGTCATGTATTAAACAAAAGATGTCAAGCAACCCTTCCACCCCTCCTGCAAAATCTCAGTCGTTGGATTAATCTAATAAATAGAGACCAAAAGTCTTATAAGTTAAATTAGTCCAACAACTAAGATTTGACAGAAGAGGATGGAAGGATAGATTTGGATTGTCTATGTTCGGCATTTCACGCATTCACGTAGTTATCACATTGGTGGTCATTTGATCAAGAATGGACGGTCCATATTTCAAACTCAATATTTTAGATTTTTAAAAATATATGCATTGAAATCTGGACTGTCAGATCTTGATCTAATGGTCATGATGTGTTGATTTGTGACTGCAGCCTGCAGGCAGTCCAAATCAATGGAGAGATACATAGGATTCAAGTCTTGGAAAGTTTAATAAGTAGGCACAACTAACCAATAGTTTAATAATAATAGTTGACACTCATGCTAAAGTTATTATAATGTTTTCCTAAACTTTTGATTAATTGTGTCTAATAAACTATAATGATGCAAGAATGGATCAAAGATGTGAAGATTGTGACTTACAGATAAGGGAATGATAAAGCCTGAGAAAAGGTTCCATATTGCAATGAATGAGGAGGACAGTATGCCAGCAACATGTGGGTTGGGAGTGATGGCCATGGTCATCATACCATAGAAGGTGTAGTACAAGAAGGTGAAATAATTGAAGAAAATATACCAAAAGAATTTTGATGCTGTCCACTCAAATCCCATCATGGCATATACAATGATCCCATATACCAGGGTCTGAACCAAGATGTGTGGAAGCTCTATAATAATCTACACATATAATACAATAGTTCAACTGTTAAATCATACTACCTTCCTATATAAATACAATACTTATTGACTAAATCAAAACAATTAATAAAGTTGATAGTAGTATTAAAATCGTTAACAGTTGGTGTATTTTTTTACAAATTTACCATTCAAGAGGGAGAATTTGTCTATGTTTTCGTCATAGTATTTGTTACTTTACCTGTGCTGCTGCATAAGGCAAAGCAGAATACATTCCAGCAGCTCTTTCTCTGTAAAAGACTGTTCTCTCAACTGCTATTACAGGTTGCACTGATGCACCATTTTGTACTCCAATAAATATAACAGAAGCATACATTGATCCCATTGCATTGAAAAGATCTTGCTCCTTTCTCCTGCAATACAATTCTTTTGAATTTCATTTCTCACATTGCTATAGTAATTATTATGTCAGTGTATAGATTACTTTTTGCACATACCTTTTCAAGCCAATGTTCCAAAATATGATTCCAAACAAGAAAGCTATTAGTGTTGTAAATAACAGTCTAACTGCTGTATATGACGTGTTTCGCCAATACGATAAATGTTGTTTCCATAAGCAAGCTTTACATTGGGACAGCATAGTTTGTGTATATTGAGAATCAAAGTATAATTCCTTTGAATCTTGAGGAGGTATACTTAATTCCTGGATCAATTGTTTGTTTCTCCTAAACAATTAAAAAGTATCAGTAACAATAGATGGAATTTAAAACATAAGTACATAGCACAATAAGATATAAGAAAGAATTCTAACCGGTATAGTTCCGAGTTTCTGTAAACATTAGTGAAGTTGACCTTAAGATTTGCTTCTGATCCTGCTGATGTAACTTCCAACATCCATGTTGCAGGATTATAACCATCTTTGATCTTAGGAACTCCTTCAATAGCCTATAGTATCCATGCACTATGTGAGTATAAATATGATATATACATTCCAATGTAACAATAGTAGCAAATATGCTTAATTTCATTTACATTAGACTCACCTCAAAGTAATGAATCAAATGAGCGCAATGGTGGCCTAATGGACCAGAATATATTTGCTCACCTCCCAATTTCATAAGTAGAAGCTGAAAAGGATGAGATTGAAGTTTTTAATTAACTATGAAATTTATCACCTAAAAGGCCAAAACAAAATTCTACCTTAATGACGGTAAGATTTGTTACCTCATCAAAGGCGTCAAATATGTCAATACTTGGCTGATGGATCGTGCAAACCACAGTACGTCCTGTGTCAACGGTGTTCCTCACTGTTCTCATTACAATTGCCGCTGCTCTAGCATCAAGGCCAGAGGTTGGCTCATCCATGAATATTATCGATGGATTCGCTACAAGTTCAACTGCAATCGTTAGTCTCTTGCGTTGTTCGGTTGAAAGTCCAGTCTCACCTGGCAATCCAACAAGTGCTTCTCTTAATGAATTAAGCTCTACAAGCTCCATAACTTCCTCAATAAACATCTGCATCATCACATAAAATTGAGTTCAAGTTTATAATCTATGGATTTAATTCATATATATACACTGCCAGTGTAAAGATATTTTACATTGTCAATCAGTCATAAATGTTAAATCATTAAAAATGCTTGACTTTAATTTAATCATAGATACTAGGTCATTGATTTGATTGGCTATGATTTCACTACAAGTGTAAAAAAAAAAAAATTACACCAACAGTTAATACAAATTAAACTCATACTGTATTGCATCTCAATGCAATCTGAGCAATCTTGTGGTGTTCAAATCTTAGTTTAAGGCTTTTGAAGACTATTGTACCTTTCTAGTAGCTTGATCAACTTCAGGTGGTAAACGAAGCCATGCCGAATATAGCAAAGATTCATAAACTGTGACATTAGGTGAATGGATATCAAATTGCTCACAGTATCCCGATATGCGAGCAAATGTTTTTTGATTCTTTGGATAGCCGGATATTGTGATGTTTCCATCAATATATCCACCAGTTTTCCTTCCAGCTAAAACATCCATTAGAGTAGTCTTTCCGGCACCACTTACACCCATCAAAGCAGTTAGTACTCCAGGCCTAAAGGCGCCATTGATACCCTTCAAAAGTACGAGACGATCCTCGGAAACTCCTTGATTTTTCATTTCCTACAATCAATATAACGGTCAAACATAAATGAGAGTGACTGAGATACATAAAAGCATTGAAAACACTTTGTATATTTTAAATACAACAAAATGACCAATAACATGAAAATAGAAAGGCTAATTGAATTGTGAGATAGAACGTCTTAGAAGTATGTAAAGTACCTGAGGCATGTCTACAGCGTATCTGATTTCATCAAACGTGAGGGAAAGAGGTTGAAAAGGAAGAACCATTCCCCTCCTTCCACTTATGCTAGCTTTCTCTTTACCAACTCTTGCAGAGAACGATCTCGATGGCATAAGTTCTTCTTCTGCTATTTTTGTTTCTGTTTTGTCATCACAGTCAAAAAATAGGTTATGGCTTGAATATCAAACTTCAAACAAGAAAACAAAGAATCTAATAACATTATTTCAAGGACACACCAGAAATTTTCTTTCGAGTCGGTAACTGAGTAAATTCTACAGCTGTTGAAGCATCTCTCTCAAGCAGTTCCTCCTCAGATAGCCCTGCTTGATCCTTTCTGAATGCTGCAGATGCAACATATTCAATGATCAGAAAAAGTTCCAAGTAAAGTTCAACATCTCAAAAAGAGATATGAAAGACGGTACTCACGGTTGAGATATTGTAAGGCCAATGTGAACAGAAAGTTGAATAGAAAAACATAACCAATCAATGCTCCTACACCAATCCAATACCAATAAGCTTGTGGGAAAAAACCGCGAGTTTTCATTACCAAAACTCCCAATGTTTCATTGGAATTATGGGTAACCTGCATCATTCAATTATTTTTGTCATAAATATATCTTTCTAAAGCTCATTGTTACTCTTAGAATTTATTCATTATTAGAAACAAAGGGGATTGATTCATTACCTTTCTCCAACTATGTCCAAGAAATTCATTCACAGCTATAGCATTCTGTCCATACATCAACGGTGACGACCAATAACCCCACAGAAACCATTTGTGCACGTCCTCTGATGCAAAAAAAAAAAAACAGATTTAACATAGAGATTAATTCATCGCTTCTGTAAACCACCAATTTCATCCCTGCACTTACACCCTCTCTCATACTTCATCTTTTCAAGTAAATACAAATAATAAATAGGGCCTGAATAATTTTTTTGTATCCCGTTCGTCTTTAATGTCTTTTCAAACTCGTTTCGTTAGTCCATGATGTTTTGTCAACATGTAACAGCAAGAAATAACAAGGTAGATGTGACAAAACATTAGCGACTACTCATCATATTAGTTTACTTGAGGGACAAGTAAGAGAAATTGTGTAAATTTTAGAGACAAAATTGGTTATTTACTCGATTCATTAAGTTACATTACAATTTTGTACCTCTTGAAATCACAAATCCTCCCAAAACCAGAACTACTAGTAATGCAAATGACCCAACAGTGCTTGCAACTATAACATCCCTTCCTAATGCTGCCATCAACCGAAATAGTGAAGAAGCCATCTGGTTAATCAACAGGATTACCAAGTACTGTCTTAAAAGCCTGCCAATAAAATTTAAAATGAGTAATGATCACTAGAAAAAGAATTGAATTGGCAACAAAAATTAGAAACAGAAATATATGAAATTTGTATATCGATTTTGCAACTATATTTAGCGACGACAGAACCGGATATTTTATATTTGACATAAGAACCAGATATGTATTTGATTTTTTGGTCTCTAAATTTCGTCGCTAGAGAGTTTTTCATAATAGTAAATTTGTAGCTTAATTGATGATTTGTGATGTGGTCACTTCTTGCCTTACAAAACTTGGATCATAGCCAATAGCATAGTAAGTGATGACTTCCCATATGACAGCTTCAATGAGAGCTATTGGTATTTTTAGAATCCATGGTGGAAGAGAATAAGCCCATGAAGGATAGAAAAGAAGATCTCTTTGCTTGTAAAAGATAGGAAGTTTCATGATAGTCATATTTAGCTCTGATATTCCATTGAACATTGCTACTGTGACTGTGAAAAATAGTGCTCCCAAGTAAGCTCCTCCATCCTCCACAGTATCCTTATGCATCTTAGTTCTTAGAAACAATGTTGTTGTCATGATTGCTAAATAAATAAGCTGAAAAGGATGAACATGGCATTCATAAGAACCAAGCAAAATATATGAGCAATATTAGTGTTTGAATGTTGCTCACTTGAGTGACTTTGAAAATGTGGACGAACGAATTTCGCTTCATAAGCAAAAACTCTCTGCTAGCACAAGCCTTCAAAAGCTCCTTCTTGTTAACACCGTATTTCTTTGTGGTCAAGACACTTGCATGGCATTTCGACTTGTCAAAAGGATTGGCTAGCTCATCTCCAAGTTTTTGACCTATGTGAAATATCTGAAAGGCTTCTGCAAAATCCTTAACAGTAACAAAACTATAAGGTTCGTCTTTATTTGCCCAATATTGCCATTGATCTTTCCTTGATGTAACCTATTGCATAACATTCGAACAAAATCAACTTCACATTAATATAAGAAAGAAAATAATTTTTAAAAGGAAGACTTAAAAGTGAATTAATCAAACTCATACTTCTTGTAAGAAATCAGCAACTCCTTTTCTTTCAGGACACTTGAATCCCATTGATTCAAAAAACTCAAGTACATTTTCTCTTGGACCTTGATACACAATTTGTCCATCTGTGAGAAGTATTATATCATCGAATAATTCATAAGTTTCTGGTGCTGGTTGTAGCAGAGACACAAGTGCAGTTCCATTCAGAATATGGATTGATTGTCTGATTGAGCTGATTATTTGAAAAGTTGTTGAACTGTCCAAACCAGTAGATATTTCGTCCATGAACAATACCCTTATTGGTCCAACCAGCATCTCCCCTTTACATTTTTCACCAAAAAAAACACCATTATCAGTCAACCACCTTATAAGTTTCAGTTTTAAGTTATGACACCTTAATCAAAATCATACATGAGAGGCGATAAATCGTCTGTTTAATTCATATACACCATCAATGTAAACATTTTTTACACTGTCAATCAATCACAATTGTCAGATCATTAAAGACATGTGAATTTAGTCATAACAAATTCTAAAATCACACGTATGACATATGATTTATTGATGGTCTAAAACTTTTTACAATGACAGTGTATCAAAATTAAACTCTGGTGTTGTTTACTCATGCTGGTCCTGATAAATAAAATACCTGTTGTAACTCTCTTTTTCTGCCCTCCTGAAATACCTCTTATCATTCCATCTCCTACCATAATGTCAGCACATATTTCCAGTCCCAAAATCTGTAACATTTTTAAAAAGGAAAAGAATTTAAAAAATAGTACATTTCATAACAAGTTATGTATATTCCTTTCATAATGTATGATGAATCTAGACTCTTCATACCTTGAGAATATAGTCAGTTACCACACTTGCCTCCTGTCCTTCTAGTGCTGCTGCCTGCATAGTTTTGAATGAATCACATGATCCGGAGTAAAAAAATGCAGTTTCCTTATAATGTAAGTTATTCGGAATTTCAAAGACTTATTTCTCACCTTCATATAGGCATCAACATCAGGATCTGGTTTAATCTTTGCTTCCTTCTCTCTTCTTAGTAGTTCAGTCAACATATCTGAAAAGTAGTGAAATTCAAAATTCTGATTAAGATAACTTAAGAAGATGAAAATTTAATCAAAAATGTTTTTTTTTCTCTCTGTTCTTCTTGTAATATTATTGAAAATGAAGAAACTAACCATAATTGTGTCCAACCCCTTGACATCTTGCTGAGAAAGCTAATGTTTCTCTCACAGTCATTTCTCCAATGTGATTATCATGTTGACTTATATAAGCTGATGTTCTTTGTGGAACAAACTCTTCTAGTCCTTTCCCATTGTATGTTACTCTCCCAGATTGCTGAAGTTTCATCACCAATCAAATTAGTTACTATAAATAAAATAAGTGAATACGTAAATTGGTCATCGAAATTGTAAACATCGGTCAAATAGTCCCTCATTTTTCTAAATTAGCAAATGCATCCCGAAATTGTATACATCATTCAAAATGATCCTTCCTTAACTTCTACTTTGTGTCACGTTGCATGTTAATCTCACATCAATGGCAGCATACCGGGACTAATTTCCCTGTAAAATTTAGGTCATCTTAGGTAAAAATTTGTCACTAATTGCAATTATGCGGGACCAGCTATTGGCAAATTAGTCCGAGAAACCTAAGTTTCATAGAAAAACTTAGTGCTGGTTGGTGGTATTAGTGTGAGTTTAACATGGAGGGGCGGCATATGCAGTGAACATGTCACGTCATAGTCCCTAATAGTAAAAGTTTACAAGTGGACTATTTTGACCGACACTTTACTATTTTAGGGTTACTATGTATTAGCCAATTTGCAAAAATTAAAGACAGTTTAGGCTGATGTTTAAAATTGTGAGGACCAATTTACCTATTCGCTCTAATAAAAAAACATTATTCAACTAATTTTATCCCATAAAAAAAAGATGAAAAATTCCTCGCCAATATTAATGACACCAAAATTCGGATTCCTTACTTTTAAATCTTTAGCAAGTTTTCCAGCCAAGGCCAAAAGCAAAGTGGTCTTTCCAGAGCCTGGTGGCCCCAAAAGTAATGTCATTCTACAAAAAGTTTATCATCAGAACAAGATAAATCTAGGTGGAGAATCTAAAACAAGAAAAAAGGCAAAAAAGAACACCAAACATAAATAGTCTTGAATTTACCTTTGAGGCTTTATGATTCCACTAACATTTTGAAGGATATGTAATGGTTTCTTTGGACTTGGAATGATATGAAGATAATTTAAGAATCCCTTAGCAAATAAAAAAAGATTATTTTATAAATAATTAAAGATAAGGGTAGAAAACAGAAAGTGGCATGTTGAATAATTACCTCTAACACATTAGCAAAGAAGTTGAGCAATGAAGGCAAAGCTCTGCCTCCAACATAAACTTGTGCTTCAACATTTATATGCTCATATCTCACTTCAACTGTTGGAATATCAAGTCCAACTCTGTACATTTAGTTTAACAAAAATCAATCATAATTCTAAGCATAAAAAATCACTAAAACAATTTCAATGTTTAGGACATCAATGTTTCCAAATGAAACCATGCTTCAAAATTTAAACTCTCAAATCACTTCTTAAAACCAATTCATTCATCTCTTTTTCAAACTGAACTTCATGTATCTGGCATCATAAACAGTTTTGAGCCCAATATAACTTGAGCATCAAGCCAGTGCTTTAATTCATGAGCTCTTGTTTGTAGAGTGATAAACGAGGTTTTATACGTAGCATGATTTGAAGAAATCGCTATTGTTCTGTAATACGCGAATTAGTTATGTTTTTGGACTGCAACATCAAGATTTTTTATGTTTTTGCAATCGCGATTAAGACAAGATCACTTGAATTTGTTCACGATTCTCCACAATATCAAGAATCGCAACACAACTGCAATTGCAGTTTAAAATCTTGATCACAGTCTCTCTTTTCTTTTTTTGCTTTTAAATAAAGAAACTCCAACTATGACTGCAACCATAATTTAAAACTTCGGCGAAACACTTATAAACAAACAATTAAAGACATTAATTCATACCTTTCCATTCTTTCCTTGAGTTTCAACAAGAACTTTTCATTATCTTCTTCAGCAATTTTCACAAGTCTCTCTAGTAGAACCTTTCTCTCAGTTAATCCAAGCTTTTTGATATCAATCTCTCTTCCTTCACCTTCTTCATTATTGATAATACTTCTCCTAATCCTTAGATATGTAGGAAGTCTCTCAATAGCAGCCCATTTAAGAGCTTCTTCATCGTCTTCACGTTCAGAAGTCGAGAAAACATTCATGCTATTGTTCCTCCATATGTTAGAACTACTTGCTCTTCTTAAGCTATCAACTCTTGATACTTCATTGCTCTCCATTGTTTTGGTCTCTACAACTACAAACTCAAACTGAGATGTTAGTGAAACCAAACTTTGGTATGCATTTTTTTGTTCTTATACTTCAAATGATTTGTTGTATTTTTATGACAAAAGTGTTACTATATATTTACATGGATTCCTTTTATATCTCACTGCTTTTGCACGTTATCTATCTTTTTTTATTTCAAATGTCTTGGTACACTTTCGTTTATTTAGTCTATCTTTTTATTACAATACATGATTCTCCCTCCAAACTACAATTAATGTCTTAAAATGAACAATTCTTTCGATTTTCAATACAATATTAATCATACTTAAAGATCATGTTAATTTATATCATAATGACACATGTTAAGATATCTAAAAGTAGAGATATTTTCTTAAATTTTGTGTATTCAATTCATTTAAAATTTAAAGATTAAATTTAATGCATAGGTTTCTAAAAAATATTTGATTTATTAACTGTGTCTCAAGAACACGTTTTTCTTTGTACAAGTTAAGAACACTCGTTAACATTCCCCTTTTACATTAGCAGAGATTTTTTGAGTTTAATGAGAGGTACCTGAGAAAAGCATGTGTAATCCCTTAGCGTGATATTAAATAAAGTTTAAAAGACACTACCAAAAAAAGTAAAGTTTAAAAGAATTAGAAAAAATGATTGCATCCCCCTCCCTAGTATGACTAGATACAATTAACAAAATTAAATATCAAATGATGATGGGTCAATTAAACGACTATAAATTGACGGAATCATCGACTATTTGATATCACTATGTTGAAACATGTTACGAGATGTTCTCTCTTGTCCACTACGGAAAATACTTTGCTGGAAAAGAGCTCCTCCTTCTTCTCAAGGGTTATGGAACTATACTATAAAATTTATGAATTCCTTTACTATGTCTCTAAAACTAAAAAAAATTTAACTTAAGTTAGTTAATATAAACAATACATAATATATATGTAGTGTTAGGGGTTTGAATTTCGGACAACCCACTTATTTACTTTAAAAGGTAAGTAAGAATCTTTCACTTGACCGAAAAAAGCTCCAATTTTATTTTGTCTCTTAATATATCTTCATATATATGTAAGTAAGAATCTTTCGCATTACGATATTTATAATGTACTATCAACCGGTTAGACACATAAATTAAATTTTATTGTAAATCTTTAATCAAATTGGTGATTTCTCAACTTGCATCCGTCCCTTTAATTTAATTTTCTCTATTAAATATTTTTTTTTGTGTTAATGTAAATCTTCAATAAGATAGTTCATTTCATTAAAACTAAATTCATTTGTTATATTCGACTTGAGAGAAAACAAGAGTGAATTTAAATATTAAAAAGAAAAAGTTGAATATTATGAGAATGGAACCAACGAGGCTTTTTTTTTTAAGGAGGAACCAACGAATAAATTCAAGAATATTATAAAAATGGAACAATATTACGAGAAAGGAATAAACGCATTAAGAAGATACATTTCAACTTTTTTAATAAATTGTACCTATTAGGTACCAATATCGACTACCAATATTATTTTTTTAGTGTCTGAGGTTCGAACCTTGCATATATTATGTATTGTCCTTACCAACTGAGCTAAGTTCACAGGGACCGACTACCGATATCTAACAAAACCTTCGTCCTCTCAAAAAGAAACTCTTTAAGTTTAAAATATTACAGTTCTCAATATAAAATTTCTACATTTAAATTTTTTAGCATGTGCCATTAGGACACAAATTAACATAATAATTTTTAATTTATCATCTTTTATAAAGTTGTATGAAATAGTCAAATGGAACTATTTTTGTGAGATACTTAAGTATTTCCTTTATTTCTTTTTAATTGTTACTTTTAAAAGAAATGTTGTTTTTATCTAACTATCTTACAGAGTTTAAAATATATTAATTATTTATTTATAATAATACCCTTAACTATTTATTAAAAAAATAGTAAATAGATGGAATGAGATAATAAATT
>Ga0315915_1003956_pt1 | contig 18781 bp, 23 predicted proteins | sample MpolbnodulesMG_FD_207738 | JGI IMG/M metagenome (GOLD analysis project Ga0315915, IMG submission 207738) | Medicago polymorpha root nodule microbial communities from Los Angeles, California, United States - branched nodules | ecosystem: Host-associated > Plants > Roots > Nodule | place: USA...
TGAAAAACAAAGCCAAGTTTCCTATTTTTCTCTCCCATTGTATCGGATCCTGTGCATTGGTTTATTTGAATGAAAGGATCCTATTTTTCTCCCATTGTACCATGTGCTGCTTGCAATATTTTGAGAGAGTCATTGTGCTGCTTGCAATATTTCGAACCCACTGAACCTGCCAAGTTTACCATTTCTGAGAGTCTTTGGTTCTAGCATCATCATCATCATCATTATCATGTTCTTACATGTAGTAATTATAGGACCAAGGCTATCAATTATAAATCAATTGCACCACATACAACAACACCGGTCTTACATCTGTTTGATAAAAGTTTCCCTTCGACTTGAGCGGCACTTTCATTAGTTCATGCTCTTCTCTATGTCAACCACCCTGCCTGAATTCAATGATTCACATCTGCTTCTTTTTCTCCGTCATTTTGGTCAGAATTGAAAACTAACCAAGATGTCAATAATATATGAAGATGTGTCGAGATATTTTACTTATATCTTTATGCAGTTCTTTAGTTTTGATTTATAAGATCCTATAGAGTTTATTGTTTAATTCCAAGTTTAAGACTGTAGTTTACCACAATTATAAGACTGTTGTTTAATTCCAAGTTTGCTGTAAATAGTTAAAAAAACTGCTGCAGAATAATCTGCAATTTTTGTTATAATTCAGCAGAAATTTTTTGTCCAAGTACTCTACTTTTTTTTGTCCATGTACTCTACTTTTTTTTCTCCAAGGGGATCTATTTTCGTCCAATTTTTTTTATGGTACAGCTGCAGAATAATCTGCTATTTTTGTCCAAGTGTTATGGAATACTCTGCAGACCAGATCATTGCAGAGAATTATGGATGTTGAAAACATATTATCACCAATATTATGGAAAACTGGTGATAATGCTGTAGAATCTCAAGAAGAAAGTATGATAGAGAAAATTTGTTATTGGTTGAGGGTGTAGCAAAATCAAATGATTCTAGTTTGTGGAAAGATATGACGAAGTTATACCTAATGTTAGTAGCTTGGTGCATTGGATTATTTGAAATGGTGAATCAGTTCAAGCTTAGAAGTATTGTTGGTTGGATTAGGGATTAAAAGTGATCAACCTTGATATTAATATCCCTATTGGTATGCAATATGTTAAAGTTGAAGAGCTTGTCAATGAGCACATGGAGTGGTGAACGAATAATTTGCAAGGGTAGCTCCCTGTCCCAGTTGAAATTCTGGACAGATTTAGAGTCATCTCACCGCCAAATATTGATTATGGTAGCGATGTTTGTGCGTAGGGCCTGGTGCAGGTGTTGATGATTTCTCAGTTGCTCAAGCTTATAAAGAGTTATGTGGTGATTTAGTTGAACCAATTTTCAGATATTGGATGTAGGTGTTGAAAAATAATGCCTGAGAGAGTACGTTTGTGTGGTTGCTCAAACAAGATAGACAGTTAACTAATTACAGATTGCAGGTCATGCTTCTCAGAACTGCATACTGTCATCACTGAATAGATACTATCAAAACGACATTGCATGTTCTTCGCGATTGTCCCACAGCAATGGTTGTTTGCTTAAGACAGTTAATTCTAGATATCACATGGAACTTTTCAACGCAGATTTGCAGCAATGGTTGGAGATGAGTATGGATATAGCGTTGAGTGAGGGGGAGGCCTGAAATTGGACTGGCTTTTGGGCGACGACATGTCATACTTTGTGGAATTGGAGGAAAGAATGATGCATGATGAGGATTTTGTGTCACACCTAGTAATCCTTCCTTGGCTGGAAATTAACAGGCTTGTTAATTGTCATGCGGTTAGTGCTAAAACTGCTTCTATGCAAAACACTACAATGACAATTTCAGAAAATATCAACTGGCAGCCTCCCTAAAAGTGGTTGGATCCGTTTGATCCCGGATGTCACATATAAAGGAGGGAGTGTTGCGGGGATAAGGAAGGAGTGTTGTGTGGGGAGAATGGCAAATGGATCTGTGTATTTTCAAAGAGATTGTAGGTAAGTAGCGCATATGTAGCGGAACTTTGTATAGTTTTTTAAGGTTTGAACTTGGCTGGTTTCCATAAGATCGAGCTTCATTTTGACTCGCTAGTGGTTCTACGCTTTCAGATAGTAAATGAGGGACTGTGGCAGGTCGGAGTATAGTGCAAAATATTAGACATTAATAATCTTCTCTTTAAATTAGTTGTTTATATGTAATTGATTGTATTTGAATTTAAACTTTGTGTCTTATTAAATGGTAGTTTGTCTATTTTCCAGAGTTTAACCCTCTTGTTATCGAAAAAAATTATCATCAATAATAAGTAATAAATTTAGTTTCCATTTGTCGTCTTTCAGTTCTCTTCTCAGTATTTCTATCCTAACAATATATTGTGATTTCAAAAGAAAAATGCCAGAGGTACACATTCATTTTTAACTTTTAAGTTTTACCATGTTACCAAAAAAAATTAACTACTACTAGAACTGTACCAACTTGTAAGCCATTTAACTGAGAGTAGTTATAGATAAACACCCTTAGGTGGACATACACACTTGTACGAATTTTTTCTATTAATTATAATGGGGGCAATTTTGTAAATGACTCTTCCCACCCTTTCTTCTTTCTTTCTCCTTTTTCCTTTACCTTTTCTTTTTCACTGGTCAGTCCCACCACCACAACTACCGGCAAACCCACCCACGACCGCCGTCCGCCGTCGTCACCATCAAATCTCACAACCACCAGTCGCCCTCAGATCTAACATCATTCGTCCACCACAATCAACCCCATCATCAATAATGTCGCCTCCGTTTCCGGCGACCTCAGATCTACACCCTCCGTCCACCTTCGATCCCCTACGACCACCACCCTCGTTCCCCACCATCAACACCGTCGTTGTCGTGCTCACCGTTTTCATCACCACCCACGTTTCAGATCTGACCTCTCTTCCCTCAAATTTTCTCCCTCGCCGGCCACCACCACCGGCTGCACCCACCCTGTCTTCCGTCATCCTCCCCACCACCGTCCTCCACCACCACCATTACTACGTCCCTCACGACCAACCTCTTCTCCGGCGACATTTTCTGAGGTTCCGAAAGAGAAAGAGAGTGAGAGATGGATGGAGCTTCCATGAGAGAGAAAGAGAGCCATCTGTTTTGTTTTTTTATTACCAAACATTCCAAAACAATTTTTTAAAATTAAAACTTACCACATCAGCAAGTGGTACAAGGTGTGTACAAGTTGGAGTGGTCGATTTATCATTTCCCTTTAACTCTTAACTGATATATTTCGAGAAATGATTTATAGACACCCTTTTTCCCATACCACTTTTGTACACACACCATGTGGTATTTTGGTAATTTCGCAAACCTTTTTTGTTTTTTTTCAATCCTTTCACTCTTCCAATCCTCCTCTGCAATAGTGAAACACACCCTCAAACATTCCTCTTCTCTCTCACCACTCTTTTAAGCGACAGCAGTGGGGGTTCGAATCCGGCATGTTCTATCTGAGATCTCGTCGGCCATGGTGTCACCGGATTCAGATTCAATCTTTGCTTTCCACTGTCAAGGATTTTTCTTACTCAAACAGAACCAGAAAAAAAAAATACAACCCCATTGCCCCTCACAAATAGATCTGTGACGGCGATCGACAGTGGTGTTGGTGGTGGTGGATGAAGGGGCGTGTGGTGAGTCTGAGGCAATGGGGAGATATGGTATGGTACCATTGCTGATACCGGAATAGTGAACACGATGGACACGGTGAGAGAGAAAGAGAAAACAAGGAGAGAGAAAGAGCACGGTGAGAGAGAAAGAAAACATGGAGAAAAAACTAACAGTGACGGTGAAGTTGTTGTCGTCGTCGCCGGTGGAGGAGAGGGATCGATGAGACAAAGGCAAGGCAGAGGAGAAGAAGAGAGAAGTTCTGTTCATAATTTTTTTTTGATAAAGTGATGCCATGTGTCGATTTTCTATGTGGGTGTCCAGAATGTGTATAAAATAGAGTGGTTCATCTATCATCACTCTATATTTCCATACATCTGATATCTATGTACTTTTATGCAACTTAACTACATGTTTTAGGCGCGTGCTAGCGTGCGCGAGCAATTTATAACTCGCAGGTGCACAAGCTAAATAACGCTATCACAACCATTGGATTGGATGGTGTACGTGTTCTTTGTTACACCTGATTTTCCTCTGACAAGTCACTTCTGACCCCACTCTAACTGAGTGACCGCTTGTAGCTACCTTTTTTTCCTTATTCTCAGCAGACACAAAGATACACAACCATCTCCGCATGATCTTTGTTCCTTTGAAATAGAGAAATGATATTTGAACATCTATTTTGGGACAACTATTGTGACAACTTTCTCTCTCATACTCACATTATTTTTTACTTTTTCTCTCTATTGTTTTGATTTTCGTGCCAATACCTATTTTTTCATTATAAAATAGTTGTCACATAAAGTTGGCAACCAAATGGTTGTTCAAATAACACTCCTCTTAAAATATATAGATGTTTCTAGATCTAAAAAGCCCCTTCACAGTTTATTTTTGTGTTTAAATTGTTTGTTCTTTGATGTTTCTTTTTTATCAAATACTCACTCCGTTTATTTTTAAGTGTCTTTTTAAAAAATTTAACCAAAATAGCAATATGTATTTTTGCACATTTTCTTCCTATTATACCCTTATTTTAATCCACAAATAAAATTCTATTTTTTTGCGCACACTTTATCTTACCAACAAATTTAATGTTATTTTTCACTCGTAACAAACAATTGTCTGTTATTATCTTTCTCTCCAACAATTTGTTTTTTGCCCACTCTCTCTCATAACAAACAATTGTCAATTTTTTAAATATTATGCACATCTTTTTAATTTTTTTAAGTCAATATAAAAATTATTCCAACTTCATATTAATCAAAAGTTAAGAAAAAATTAACTTTCTTCTAACTCCTTTAATTAAAGTTAAGGCTTCAACCAATGCTACAGCCACACTTGAAATTTTTAATTATTACTACTCATCTTATATATAGAATTTTAACTCTTCTTGTAACCATTGTTGGGAACAAAATTTTGTTTAAATTTGAAGATAACAAGAAACAAACTTTATTTAAAAAAACAAACTTTAGTTTTCCAAATAGTTAGCATTAATTAGTTTTATTGAAAAAGATAAAAGTAATTGACAAAGAATATAATTGACAAATCATACCCTTAAAATACCAAAAAGACAGTTAAATAGGAACGAAAAAATCACCCTAAAAAGAGACTTAAAAAGGAACGGATGGAGTAACAATTATGGGTGTTCGTGGTTTGGTTTGGTTCGATTTTGAGATTAAAAGTTTTCCGAACGGTAAGATAAACAAGTATGCGGTTTGGCTTAGTTTGATTGACTTTTACAATAAAATCCAAATCAAACCCATGTGGATTGGATCGGTTGATGCGGTTTTTTTAGACAATATTTTTTTCCAACGTTAAAATCAAATTAAAAAGTTAAAACACAACATATTTCAGCAATGTTTTAAATATCATCAAACATTACAATTTTATTTTCATCGAACAATGTTCTAAACTACGTAGACCAAATTAAAATGCGCACAAAAAGTAATCATATTTTGTAAAAAAATACAAAAGACTAATTTTTTTATCATTCTCTAAGAGTTCAAGTAGCACATAAATACATTTTATGGAAAAAGCAAAGAAGAAAATTAACAAGAGAAAAAAAATGTCATTTTATGAAAGTTTTCATTGAATTTCTATGAGTATTGGTTTAGGTGATATATATTTAATTAGTGTTTTTCTTATATTGCGGTTTGGTTTGGTTCGGTTGGTAAAATTAAAACCATAAACCGAACCAAACCATGCGGTTGAGTAAAAAAATGATCTGAATACATCCGAACCATATACGGTTTTTTGCGGTTTCGATTTGGATTGGTTCGATTTGCGGTTTTTCTTTTGGATTGGTTTGGTTTTGAACACTCATAATTAATAGTAATGATAATGAATGACAACAATAGTTGAGTAGATTATCTACTATCATCTACTAACAATATATGAAAGTTGAAGTATAGCAAAATTTCATAATCGGAGTGAGTATGAAGTGAGAATGTTAACAGAAACTTCAAAATTTAAAAAGACACTTTGTAACGAAGTTTCTGTATTTAGGAGAAACTTCAAAATTTAATTACTAATTTAATTAGAACTCTTTAGGCGAGACAATGTTAACAGAAACTTCATTACAATAAATTTAGAAACTTTGTTTATGGAGGAGGAACCTTACAACAACATATGATCTGTCATAAATTATATCAATTGATTCAGACTTATTTTTCACACCAACTTCACTTTATTTTTTCGATTAAAACCAAGTTGATTTGCAAACAAACAACTCAGCTCCTTTGCAAAAGTAAACACCATACACTAACACCAACACTAACTACAAAGAAAACTATATATGCTGCAAAATTAGGACAAAAAAACTTGATTAAAAATCCTTTTAAAACAATACATTAAAAAAAATTGCAATATATTTTATCTCACATAATGCAAAAAAATCTAAAACCTTGCAAACTTAGAAAGCATTTGATATGTCTTCACTGTTGAAACTTTGCAGAAGCACTCACTTAAAGATCAAAACAACAACGGAAAAAACAACACAGGAGCAACATTGCTGCATAAACCTGCCAAATTATGCACAACAGCGAACAAAAAACAACACAGGAGCAATGTATAAAAGAGTGTAAAGCATATGAATCCTCAAAGGTATGAATTATAAAAAACAATGTATATGTAACTGCAAACATATTCATGCTTTCCTCATAAAACATGTTATTTTGTTCCAACACTAACCTATCCAAAAAATAACAAAAAGAGTTAACAGAACCAATTGTACTAACCTCAAACTTGATGATGCTCAAATTGAATAAAAATCCCTCTTGTATAACATGTAGCAGTTCCAACTGACTGATCACTTTCAGGAAAAGCTTCGACACATCTTCTTTTCCGTTAAAATGCTACATTATGAGATTGACAATAAAAAACTAATAACAGAAATGAGATAAGCATGAAAGAACTACCTTTTCATCGAGAAAGAGCATGTGCAGACTTCCCTCCTCGGCTGGATTCGTATGGTCAGGAACACTCCATAGGTGAATTACTCTAGCCATCAATGCCAGATCAATATTCCCACACTTAATTCCTTCCACATGAGTCATCTTTGGAGCCGCAGCTATAACAGAAACATAAACATAAACATGCATTATTACTTTACATTCATGAAAAATTGCAAATCATGTGTAGTGTTTGTAGAAATGAGCATTTTCTTTCAACACATATAAGATAGAGTTGATTACCTCTCTTAGCCATCTTATCTGAGATTCAAAAACTTAACAATAGATGAATCAAAACTTGGTGGATGATTTCCTAGCAAGTAATATAGAAGCTTTACTATAAGAGTATTCAAGCCTTCCATTTATTCGATAAGGATCAAAATATTAGCAATGCGATGTTTGCCTTATGTTCGAGAAAATGGAGATCATATCCATAAATTAACACTATAGCAGAAGAGAACCTATCCTTGAAAAAATAACTCAAATATTGAAACGAATACACATTTGATCAATAGAATTTTTCGGATTCTCAGCTATACCGGATGGTATCGAAACCAAAAGGAGTGTTCCTGCTCATTGTCGTAGCTTCTGGTTGCATTGATATGCCGAGTGTTGTGATATGGAGCGTCGACATCTGAGTTATACCTGATGTCTGTATGGATATGGAAGAATAAGTTATGTCATGTGCTGCAATCTCGGGCTACGACGGGGATGTTCTTTTTAAGAATTATCTTAGAGTAAATCTCTAAGACGAAATTTGGTTGGTTAATTCTTGTGCGAGACTAATACGGATCAAAATATTAGCAATGTGATGTTTGCTGAATGCTGAGGTAAATAGAATGCATAACCATAAAGTGCAACTATGGTAGAAAAGGAGCTTGAAAAAATACCTTATTGATCGAGATGAATGCACATTTAATCAATCGAATTTTCCGGATTGTCAGTTATACAAATGGGATCGAAACCAAAATGAGTGTTTGGTGCATCAGTGATTTAGTTTCTTTTAGCGTTGATTGGCCGAGGGAGAGATAAATGGCGTTGACAGCTGAGTTAAACCTTCTGTCGAAAAGCATATAGCAGAAACGGTTAATATGTGCTGAAGGGAGCCACGGGTGGCCTATTCCTATCACAGCTGCCAATTTCTTTCTTTTTGGGTATATAGTACTTAGAAGTTGTGGACTTTTCAAGTATATAGGAGAATTTTTTATTATGATCTCTGCACCAGATTTGCCGTGCTGGTTATACACAGTCGTTGTGAAAAAAATCAGATAAATCCAAAAAAATCACAGTCGCGTTATCAAGGCATACTATCACCATAACAAAACAGTCATATGATATTCATCGTACTTTGCAAATAATCCTTGGCTCAGTCATACGCAGGTTTATAAAATTGTTAAAGGGTAGTGAACTTTAGCTAAAGGGTAAATATAAGTAGAGAAGTATATGGGGAAAATATCTAAAGTATTAAGTTTTGCTAAAGGGTAGTGAACTTTAGCTTAGACTAACATCACATATTATATAGCAAATGACCTTCGCTGATCCTGCAATGACTATAAATCAATAAGAGCTGACTCATAGGATATAGTTACCTTCAATTAGACTAACCAAGACTTCAATGTATTTTAGTATCTTTGCATAATTAGAGCAAAGGCCATGGCATATATGCGGCTTGGTTATTCTTGTACAAAAAAGTTAGACGTCGTTGGTTTATCCGGAAAAGCGGTGACTTGTGCACTGTATTTCCAAGATGCGAGACTGAAAATGCGCGATCGACCAAAAATTGGTTAAACCAAAAAATGAATGGTCTAACACTCAATCCAATGCATCTAGCACTGTCACATCAGCATCATTTTAAACACTAAAACTATAAATCCCTAAGACAGTACATCTCAGACACACGCGACCTATAGAGATTTATCTCATATTTCACGATCCTTTTAATTCAAAGCAGTCACTCAATTTGATCATTTATACTATATTGTTTATGCTCATTCAGAACATTGGCATCATGTTCCTAAACAGACGCATATCCACAATTATCTCCCTAACTATGCATATAATAAATCACACGATCACATCACCATGCTGGAATTTGTAAAACATTTAATCTGGCTTACAACATCGAATAATTTCAAACATTCATCAGCTGCATGCGTAGGTTAAAGGTTGTTTCTAAGAAATCAGAATTTAGGCAAACAAACAAATCACAAACTTAGCATTGATCAAAGTCTTCCTTAGTGTACACAAATAAAGTGACCAAATAGCAAAGCTAGACAAAACGAACCTAAAACTAACCACAGAAAACGCATCCCAGCGGACTGCGCAATACAACAAAAGCGAACAATCCCAAAAAATTAACGGAATCCACGTCTCATTGCAGGCACTATCTCAAACAGCAGTGCACTTATTCTTGAGTGGACACTGAACGAAGTAATGGTTAACCTGGTAGACATGTCTCGGCTCGGATGTATTCATAGAACAAGCGAAACCCCGATGAACACACTGAAAAGGAACATCCCTTATGTGCAGAATACCATTCCTTGTATCACCGGTCACAACAAGCTTTATAGCATGGCCTTTCATCAAATTACGCGCTGCGCATAAGAGACTCCACTGACCTCCAATCCTGCAAAAGACAGTATTTCTCACCTTGATGAATACCATCTCACACCTCCAAATATTACCATAGTGATCGATGATAGATAGCCGAGTCGCGGTTTTGGGCAATGCATCCTCACAGAAACCAAACCAAGGAATAACCTGCATTTAAGAGAACATAAACTACCATAACCCATCGCAATCAATAATCGAATACATCACCGTATATAGTTCACATGATATTGCATTTACCAGATATCCTGAGGCCATGTCAGAAGATGTCAATCTATGAACACACGTGCGATAGAACCGCATCACCTCACGACCCTCAGGTGGAATTAGCATCCTTGATATAGGAGGAAGACAGTTATTAGGATAGTCCACTTCCACTCCTGATTTGTATTTGATGGTCATGTGCATAAGATTGGATTCTATATACGTAAGACTGACCCATGCACCACGGCCTATTTTATAAAAATCCTTCAACCCTGCCCAACCATCCCTCAAATAGACCTTTCCCTTCTTCTTGTGCACCCTAACCTCGAACGTGTTCTTGTTAGGATCACGCAACATAACATATTCATCAACGTGCAAACCATGTTTCTTAGCAAAACACGACGGCATCCTTGCCTTCAGCTGATATTCGCGTAAATTGCATTCCATCAGTATTTGCCAAATAAATAGAATAATCATGCATCAGTTAGAAGGAACAGGCATCTGGTATTTCCATCATTAAAGCGATTCAATGAACAACATTACATACGAAGTTAATCACACAGCATTGGCGTAAATAGAAATCAAGGCCTAATAACTTTCCGTTCATGCAATTCTATTTTGAACGCAACTAAGATAAAATCACACAAATAAGAAGGCTGAGTTGATTTCCACTCAAACTTCAGGCAACATTAATGCAGAAACTCGAAACAAAGAATACCAGACAGAACAAAATTCCTACCGCACCTAACATTACATGGATGGCTAAATAACAAATGTGACCTGATTTATAAATCACACAAGGGCAACTGCTTAAAGCACACTGCACATCAATGTTTATCAGTTTATTTTGAAGTATATTGAACTCAAAAGATCACAATTATTTTAACTAATTGAAAAAACCATACCAAATATCACTGTGATCTTCTGCTGGATATAAGTATAGTGCAATCTAAGTCCTAATTTTTCACCTAAGTTCTGAATTGCATTAACACATTGGCATAATTAGAGTGCCTGAAGAAATATGCAAAGAATGGCTATAACATGAGAAAAACCAGCTTTCTCTTATCGCCGGGTCGGCTGCGAGTTTTTTTTTGTGCACAGTGATTGATAATATCACAATTGCAATGCATTGTTTATTTTCCCTAACATTCTAGAATACCAAGAATTGTAATGCAATCTAGAAGTAACAGTATACATGATTAACAGTCATGAACATAAATGCAATGCAAAATTATAAGAATTCTATCAACAAAGAAGCGCATCACTCACAATCGAGACATCAAGCTCTACAAAGTAGGTATTCAACTTTTGCGCCTCCCGTATAGAAAATTCATCTGTGATACGGATAGCCGTTCCTAAGACAATACCAGCACGGATATTCGATAAGCCAATGCAACACACCACATAACACAATAGAATAACAGGAATCCTAAATCCAAACCTGTTGCGGGGAACCAGCCTCAGCAGCATCAAGGCAAACAACTTTATCCAAGGGCTTGATGATGTCCCTGTGCTTGCAGGGTATCCGGACATACCTCAGATAGATAATTTTGTTATCCGAAACCTGCGTCACTGCTAGCTTCAGAGGATTGTTTGCACCCAGCCTACGCGCCCTGCAAAGCGCTACCCACTGACCTCCTATTTTGCACACCAAGCCATTATCTTCCTCGACAATTTGAAAGGAGCAATTCCAACCAAATCCCAAATAATCAACCACTTTGATCTCAGTATCCTCACTTGGCAATGATCTCCTCACTTGGCAATGATCTCCGGCAAAACCCTACCCTACGCAAAACCTGCAGCGAGAAATAAACAAACACTATGACAAACGTGTACCAAAGATCCAGAGTTAACATCAGCAGCAGTCAATTTTATGACGGATGCTGCGCAGAATATCAATGAGCTACATCGACATAATCCTCGATCAAGCTTAGATATTATCAGAAGAGTGCAATCAGGGTACTCAAGTTCCTCGTCAAACCTATTTTTCAAGGTCATTCTCAAAAGACGTGGGTGCTCATAGATAAGGGTTGCCCAAGCACCGATGTCAACATTATAGAAATCCTTCAACCCAAACCAACCATTCTTGAAGAACACTTTGTTGTTTTTTATCTCAACCTGAACCTCTACCTCATTATTCTTAGGATCACCTAGGCAACCTTGCCACAGCCTGAAAACACAGATATCCCGTGTTATATCCACTGCCATAACATAAATCCCAGCACAGTGAAATACGGAAAACAACTTGTTAAAGTAAAAAAAAAAAAAAAAAAAAACCACTCACATTTGTTATTTCAAATTCCAGAATGTATGAATCTAACATTGAAATCTCTTTGCTAGCAGGCATCACATTCAAATCAAAAGCCAAAGGTCCTAAGAAGTAAATATCCATACTAATATTAGACATCCAACTGATAAAGAGTTGAACATTGCATGCAATAGACTGAATAAAAACAACTTATTAGTCACACATTACCTTTCATAAAGATCAAAGTTTCAGCAGCCTGTATAGCCTCATCTGGAAAGTCCTTGCTCTTGATATGTGCCATCTTAAGAGTTTCAGCAGCCTGTTTGTCAAACTTGGATGAACTTTCTTCAATAAGTTTAGACAGCTTTGGTGTACAAAAGAAGCTTCTGCATGGAGGATTTAGAGAACAAAGTGAAGACTATAAGCAAGGTGAACAACTAAACATGTCAATAAAGTTGAAAAATGTTACACATATCCATCCATATCACGCCTTCTCATCTGACATGGGGATATCATTAATCATGAAGATACCTAATCTACCTAATAGAAAGAAAACGCTAAGCTTTGGAATACTCATCCTAGTTTCCACTAAACAGACATGCATTAAATAGTTGTCTAGAATTAATTATATGTCTGTAACGTTAGACATAATATCCCAAACAAAGATATATAACCACTAAAATACAATAACCAATAACTAATTAAACCACATAAACAAAGATATATAACCACTAAAATACAATAACCACTAAAATACAATAACCAATAACTAATTAAACCACATCATGAAACACTATAAAAAAAATCTGAGATACACATCCACAAAATAAATTATAATAGACTTTGTAAGGAATCTAGATCACAAATAAATTATAGATGCAACAAAGACATATCATTCAAAAAAAATAAAGAATAAGAACTATAGCCACACATTGATATAACAACAACAAACACACACAATCTTCATTCATAAGGACAATAAGGATTACATAAAACATCATCAATACACCAAGATTACTTAAACACCAAGTTACTAATAATAAGACGTCTGGTAATCGACTCGTTACCTAAACACCGGGCAACAAATACGATAAAAGGTACACACACAACACTAACAGCACAACTGAGAACATAGCAGACACACATTCACGAAGACGACGACATTTTCCCGGCGGGAAGACAAACCAAGACATTAAGAAACACTAATTCTTCCAGAGATACTGCTCAAATCGATACGATGGACCATTTCCTCCGGCATTTGCAGATGGAGGGAGCCTGGTCTTCAAGACCAGCATTTGAGGTGGGCACAGGTACATCACATTGTTATTGGAGGATTCTGTGACACCAAACTTCACACTTGATCCTTCAACCAGCAAACGCGCACTGCACACACCTTGCCACTCCCCCTTAAACAGACACGTCATATCTCCATGGTGCCCAAACTCCATCGGCAATTTCCAAAGATAGCCAAGGTAATCAATAAGCGTTATCTCCGCTGGCTCGGCAGGAAGTGCAGATTGGCAGAATCCTAGCCAATTCAGCTTCTGAAAACACAGGGAAAAAAACACCTCAAGTCAAAGATCCAAGCAGTTATCATACAAAAGCAAAGTTATAGGAAAAAATTCTCCACTCACCAAGACCCCAGAGGTAACATCATCAGAAGTTAACTGCTTAACCATTGTGTGACAAAACACAGTTGGAAGGAAAAGAGCATTGGAATCATATCTCACAAAGGACTTTCGATAGTCCTTGGCACTCTGAGTCTCCAGCATCATCCTGAGAGGAGGATTAAGGCGAGGATATTCCAATCCATCTCCATAGGGATTCCTGACCTCAATCAGAAAAAGATGTCGGTTGGCAAATATGACTGTGACCCAACCACCAGCCAGTATGCCGTAAAAGCTCTTCAAAAACGACCATCCATCAGCAAAATAAACTTTCCCATTCTTCTTCTCAATTGCAACCTCAATCTTATTCTGGTTATGATCGCACAGCATAACATACGGCCCTATCTATAATCCAAAACCTCTTGCAAAGCAAGCAGGCAACCTTCCCTTACGCTGCATAAATGATCGATAATCATGGATTACTTTGAGTTATGATCAGAAGGAAAAACCAAAAACAATGACCCCCGTCCAACTATGCAAATCAATTACATCTTAGTAACACATTTGAATAAGAAAATCAGATGAAATACTTAAAGGTGTATCATATAATCTAACACATCTAATCTTTTACTATTGTTCATACATACATCACCTTGAAACCAAGCATTATGCCAACCAAACACACCATTAAAAACACAACAATATTGTAGCACATATAACATACTTAAAGAATGAATTAATTAGTAGCAAGTAAACCAACTCACAGAGCATATGTCGTACTCCATGTGAAATGTCCGAAGACTAACCAAATCCTTCATAACACATTTGTCAATCTCCCCACCAGCATTGCCTTGAACTGTTAACACCAAATAGAATATGAACAAATGAGACAACATAGAACGGCCATAACACATGACAAAACAAACACACAAAGCTTAGAGCAGGACAAAAACACAGTTCCAGCTTAAGGAATAAACAACAGCACTATGAAAAACAACACACACGCACCACTAAATGTTTGATCTTTTTGATTCAAACATTTCATGTGATAAAATTTATATACATATCAGTTATTTCATACATTCCTTGTTTCAAACATATAATTAACACATCTTGTTGATAAAAAAGAATATACATCTCTCTGATTCAAACCATTTCTTTTTGATTGCAGATTTGAAATTTAAATGGGAAAAGCATAGCACTCATAAAAAAAACACCTTCCATGCATCATCCAAAAGTTATTCATGAACACCTTTCATCAATATTCTTGCATAAGAGGGTTCTATGACACAATAAATCATCTAAATAACAGCATCCACAAAACCACTCAGTGCTTGAGACATTGATAACTCACAATTCATGAGATAAACTGTGGTAAAATAAACACATAGATAAGAACTTCAACAAAACAAATTAACACCAGTCTACAGCACAAGAACATAGCTTGCATACCAAAAATATAAATGGCAAAATCAAACTCAGGCTATCATTAAAACACTCAACAGATAAAAGCTTTAAAAACATACCTTTCATCAAGCACACAACACCAGCAGCTTCACGATCCTTGGCATACATTGTGAAGTTTCCAAAATTTTCCATTGCTTACTTTTGTTTCAAAAGATGAAATGTGGTTGATGTGTTGTGATTTGCGAAGGCATAAGCTTCACTTATATAGATAAAAGAACAGGCTAATCTCATGGGTTCATCTTAAATACAAATCAAACATTCTGCCAAGTGTATGCCTAAATCCTTTGTAGTGAATTGAGGCAATCTCAGGCGTCCATTTCAAAATGCCAATGCAATTCCTCAGCCAAGTGTATGGTTAAATGCCACAACCATCATTGCATAAGTGTAGTTAGCATGTGCTCAATTCTCCATGCAGATTTCCTTCACACCACAAGCTACTTGGTTCCCAAGGCAACTGCACATGACCTCAAGGACAACAAAGTAATTTGTCCAATTTAAACCCTAGGGTTTACCCTCCACATGAATTGCTAGTTAAATTTGGGAAGAACTTGTCTGGGGTTTTAGAAGCTTTTGCCTGCAGCACTGCTTTTCTTTTATAAATTTAAGATATACACAATTGACTCAATTTGTAGAAACTTGCATTATGGTATTTGGTTTTTCATGCATGTTTGTTAGCCAACCTGGTTATCAAAGCCCGCCATTGTATAAAACTAAGTTGGCTGGTCATTGTGAATTGATTCTGTTTCCATATTCTCAATTTTCTTTCTTTTACAGCTGGTAGTAGTTATTTTTAAATAAGCAAAAATGGAATATATTAACACCGACAAAGCAGTCTCTTTGGCATAAGGTATCCTGAGAAGGCTCCTGAGAAGTTAACATATCATAAACGCCACAGATTGAATCAGGGCCGTTCCTTGGCAAGTGCAAGGAGCTATACGGAGCAGGGCCTCCAATTTATGGGGACCTCAATTATTTGTAAGGGTACAAGTATAATTGTTGGGATGTAGTATAATATTTTCTATTGTAACGTAAGGCTAAATCAAGCGCTTATTATTTGACAAAAATAAAGAGTAAATGGACAAGTTAGGCCAAACTCACACATCTATCAACAAAAAAAATTCATCAAAAAAATTAAAATCAAAATAATCATTATTGATAATTTGCAATTGTTTAAATTATCATTAATTATTTTAATTAGGGGCCATTTTTCATATTAGAGCCGAGCCTCCAATTTTATTGGAACGGCCCTGTGAATAACCCCCTGACAGGTCATGGTGCCACTGCCATTGATCGAAACAATTAGTCTGCAAAAAAACATCATGAAGTAATGTCCTACATTCCACTAATAACTCTTCCTCCCATGCCCACAATCGTTTCCGCCACTTCCACGTCTCACCCCCCTTCCTCCCAAACTAGTGAAAACATATTCCCTACCGAAAATGATTTGTTCTCAGCTAAGTCAAATAAACGATTAAAACACACACGAAAAGAAACACCACCGATCCATCGATCATGCCAAAATAAAGTACATTCTCCATCTCCCACCTTTTTAAACACAAACTCCTCAAACGAACCTCCTTCATTACCACTGACACCATCACAGATTTTCGCTACCTCTCTCCACCGTGAAGAACAACTCCGGTCCCCAACCTCCCATCCTCTTCACCATACCAAAGTCCTCCTCTATCCACTAACATTCTTCAACACCATTTACCTAACAAAGCGGTATTAAACTCCCTCATCTACCTAACCTCTAACCCTCCATACTCATTTCGTAAACAAACAATATACCAACCTATCCAAGAAATTTTCCTATGATCCTCACCCCCCCAAAAAAAAGTCAAGAGATTCTATGAAAGAGATTATACCTGATGGAGCTTTGAAGAAGGAAAGAGCATAGACAGGCATAGCAGTCATGACTGACTTAAGAAGGATCAAGCGGTCGCCGGAAGAAGTAGACTCTTCCACCCATACAGTATATTTTTAACACGATTCACAACAGACTCCCAAAACAACAACCTCCTCGGATCACCACCAATAGGGAGACCCAAATACAATAAAGGCATCTTACCAACTTTACAACTCAAAACAGATGTCGCCATGATCCGGATGGAGTTATGATCAAACTATTTTAGATCGAGTCATATCAAACATGATGCAATATAAATAATCATTATACTCCTTATGTAAGTATTTATCATCATGACCTACTTGTATGGTCTTTATACTTTTAAACTTCTTCCTTTTACTTCATTGTTAAACTCTTTGAAAAATTTCAAAGATTTACGAATCGTGTCAAATACTCTTTTCTCATCTACTAAATTAATTAGCAATGTTAGGTGAAATAAGAGAAACAAAATATTTCAGGCAAATTTGTATAGTGGTCTATATACATCATATGTATATTGGTTCCAATAAATCATATTTTCTTCCATACTTAAATAGTTTAAAGGTAGACCTCACATCCTTCAAATGATATAAAATCAAATGAGTCGAATAGTCCATATTCATGGAATCTGAAATTGTGAATCACACTTGTTTGCAACAATAATGCTGATAATATGCAAAAGGTTCAAATCCCATTTGATCTTTTTCTCATATGTTATAGACCAGCTTATCAAGATCATGGAACTCAAGTCCATTATTTAATTAGCACACCTGTATAGAAAACATTATTTGGATAATAGGACAATGCTTGTCTTTTATTCAACTACACAACCATTCTCTTGTCAATACAAGATTTAGGATTTAATGCTTCTATTTTTATATGAAATTTAATAACAATTATTTGGTTTCATATCAAGTTAAATTTAAATCCAAGCATTAACCCCTATGTCAATGAAACAATTTGTTCCATTCTTGATAAAAGTGGACTTCACTTATGGTTAATGTTCCGCATCTTTAAAACTCTCCATATTTCAACAAATATGAGATTAATCATCAACTATATGGGCAAATAAGAAGTGTTACTTCTGTTTTTTCTCTTCATAAAAATTAATAGTTTTTCTTAATTTTGTACAAATTCAGAAACTCATTTCTGAAGATTTTGTTCTTCATAAAAACATTTAGCACTATAATAAAATGCATATGCTAAAGAAATTCTATGTACAAAAAATAAATAAAATAAATGTATCATGATTTTAAAACATATTTAATTAGGTCTTGAATTAAATATGCTCCCACTATTTTACTCAAAACAAATAACCTTTAACATTTGATTCGGAAAATCTCATTGGAAGATTTTCTAGTGGGTTAAAATCCATATTTCACTTTGTTTTGAGTCAGCGGCGGGGGGTGATCCCGCAAAACTTAGCTATTTAGGTAGGAGCTCCTTCCAATTGTATTTCGACACGCAGGTCATATTTAATTAAACGATTAAATGCCAAAATAAACTATGGTCATAACCATATACCATCAACTTAATAATAATAACTATTTATTATGAGTCAGGATCCGTTGACACCAGGTATCAAATGATTCGTTGACACCAAATCTTAACTGTTGATTTCTTTGGATCCTAAGGCTTATATTTATTCATTTAGAATATCATGTGAACCAGTCTCACATGA
>Ga0315915_1003959_pt1 | contig 18772 bp, 5 predicted proteins | sample MpolbnodulesMG_FD_207738 | JGI IMG/M metagenome (GOLD analysis project Ga0315915, IMG submission 207738) | Medicago polymorpha root nodule microbial communities from Los Angeles, California, United States - branched nodules | ecosystem: Host-associated > Plants > Roots > Nodule | place: USA...
TATAGATTATTTTTTTTACAAATTGTAAATCAACAATGATATTTAGACATCATAAATTTTCAATTTTTTCATTATATATCACGTATTTATCACACCACTTTCTGTTATCTCATTCTTTCTCAAGGTGTATAATATGCTTATTGGGATTTCTACCAAACATTTTCTATAATAAATATAGAACTTAACCTCACTTAATTATGTGCTCACTGGTCTATTTAAAGTTAGGTTATATAATCACTTTAAAGACGTTAGTATGAAAAAACTTATAAGTAGATTAATAGTTCATACTAGACTTTTGAAAAAGGCATATCAAGTCTATAAAGAGGTTGATGACATAGGTCGAACCTGTGTCTTGCATTGCTTTGAACAAGCCATGTCTATATATTCATGCACAACTTACATCAATCAAGCATATATTTCTTTTTCACTCCTAATCGGTATAAGGTAACAAAAGTTGGGTGTTCATATTATTAAGGTAATAAAATTTATCAATCTATCAAGGTAAAAATAACATGTATACCGAATTGAACAACTATAAAAAATGTTTCATAATAGTTATGTCAGTATATGTTATTTGATATCTTTAAGTCAAATAACTACTCACTATAAACATCATGAGCATCACTATTAGAGGGTAATTAAACAATAATAACAAATAATATGATATACTATATGAGTAGTCAATATTTGTTTATAATTTTGACCAATAAAAATGACTTTTAAATTACTATAACACCTACTTAGTTATAGTGATAAAATACTATGTTATCTAGCGTGCTTAATTAATAGGCACCGTTAAAAAAGTTGAACTATCAACTAAAATTAGTGAAGAAAAAAAAACTGAAATAGATAAATGGCCTAGCCTAAGTCTATGCCATAATCTAGCTAAACAAACACTTTTAAATAGACAATTTAGATTTTTTTTAGATGTCTATAGAGCATGTTTTGTTTGGTTGTGAAGTGTGTGTTCGACCAAATTACGTGATTTTGTTAATCTATAATCCCCCTGTTTTTATTTATAAAAAAAGTTTGATCAACAAAAATTAATGTATTCTTGATAAAAAAAATTGACATATTTCAAACAAATTTTAAATTAAATACATTAATTTTTTTTATATGTAAGATCGAATGTAGTAATTTGTAGTTTTAAAAAAAATCATAATGTCATTGTGATTTTGCCATTATCTCTATATCTAATGTGTGGTTCTAATTTTCACTTTTTATAGCTTATGATAATGAAAAAATATAAAACTTTATTTTTGACAAATAGTAAATCAACAGGAGTAATGCTATACACAACAAAGGAAAACTCACAAAGACATAACAAAAAAATAACTGACCAATCACACAAATGGTTTTGGCAGAATACATCTTGGTGTGCCGATATATATGGGAAGTCAATAGATATTTATCCGATAAAAACATGTGAGACTTGCTCGTAAGAGATTCACTTGGTTCTTTTTTCGCATTATATAGCATTTTTCAATCAACTGATATTTAAACACCATAAATTTTCCGACATCCATTCAACTCGTCATTTTCTCTCTATCTTTCCCTCTTTTTACCACATCCACATTATATATCACATATTTATCATATCAATATTTCTTATGTCTTTCATTCTCAAGGTGTATATACCTATATTGAGGTTTCTATCAAACGTTTTCCATAATAAATACAGAACTTGTTAAAAAAATATAGAACTTAACCTCGCTTAATTATTTTCTCACTGGTTTAGTTAAAGATAGATTATATAATTACTTTAATGACGCAAGTATGAAAAGACTTATAACGATAATCAAGTCTAAAAAGGTTGATGACCGATAATAGGTCAAACTTTTTTGAATAAATAGGTCGAACTTGTGTCTTGGATTACTTTGAATATGCCAAGTCTATATATTCATGCAAAACTTACATCAATCTAGCATATATTTACCCCTAGTCGGTATAAGGAAACAAAAGTTGGGTGTTCATACTTCTTCATACTATTAAGGTAAAAAAAATTATCAATCTATTAAGTGATGCTAATCGTGTAAAGAAGTCTTAGTTTTAATGAAAAGTTTACAAAGCATATTAAAATTAAACTCATAAGGTCTTAATTCAATTAACATGATTTGAATTATTGAATTCATCAAATCAATCAAATTCATCAACGCAAACAGTAGATTCTATGTCATAATTGGACAACTAATAAATGATGGTTATTTGTATTTATTTGGTTTCGCAAGTGCACACTTCAAGTCTTGTCAATGAAAAATTCTAACACTATATAAAAACTAAAAAGTTTGATTTGTTTTCAATAATTAGTTGAACTTAATTCTTGGAAGTCAAGTCTCCTTCAATGAAGCATTGCTCACAGGAAAAAGAGAACATATCTTTTGGACTAGATTGTGTGGGGATCAATGTCTGTTCTTTACATGTCTTATTTACCAATGGCCATAACTCTTTAAGAATAATATCCAAGAAAATTTGCCAAAAAAAATAAAAAATTCTTTTTTATGAATAATATATATTGTGGAATTTTGGAAATCTGTCTTTTTTTCTTTTCTTTTCTTTTTTACTGGAATTTTGAAAATCTATCTTGGATAATATATATTGTCTTTCTTTTCTTTACATGTCATATTTTAGAATCTTTGAACCTAAAAAAATTCTGATTTTATAAGGTGTATTACATTATCAATGAAATTTTAATGTTACTTTTCTATTATACTTCTTACTTTTTATTACTATCTTTCTTTTAAACTCTTAATATATTTTTCACATACCATTAATAAATCACAATTTGATAAAAATAAATTATAGTTTCTCTTTCACATACAAAATTAACCATGCATATTTCTTCATGAATAATGTTATGTCAATGTATCAAAGTGACACGTGTGTGCGCACACGCGTGCGTGCGTGGTCGGTTGGTCGTTATGCCTTTTTGGCACATATGCATGTATGATCCGCATGGAATCCAAAACCCTTCTATGAGCAAACAAAGAAGGAGAATGAAGAAGAAATATGGGCAATGGAAACTGTTCAATGAAAAAGGAGTTATTGAAAAATATGGTTTACATTAATTGAAGGGTAGTTTAAGAATAATAACAATAAATATCGTGTGAATGTTCAATATTTTTTATTTAGATTTTAGGCCAACAAAAATGACTTTTTTTATTACTTATATCAGAGACTAGAGGGAGTATCCACATAGTCATAGGTTTTTTTTTTTTTTTGAGGGAAACATAGACATAGGTTTTATTAGTGATAAAATACTATGTTATCTAGCGTATACTTAATAGGCGCCATTAAAAAGATGAACTATCAACTAAAATTGGAGGAAAAAGAAATGAAATTAGATAAATTCAGTGTTTTAATAATTAAAGAAAATAGTTGATTTAATATAGTTTGAGAATTCTTAAATTAATTCATCAATTTTTTTAAGGATAAATTAATTCATCAATCTTAACCTTTTTGTACAAAATAAAATTCATCATTCTTTAGATAATTCATCACAATTACTATATATATATATATATATATATATATATATATATATATATATATATATATATATTTACATTTAGAAAATTTATTGCAATTATTGATATGGAGACTTAGTTGAATTTATTGCATGATAGGTTTTGTTACGAAAACAAATGCATGATAGTATACTTATTTATTTGGTGTACAATATGGTATTTCCATGTATAGCTTACTGTTATTATTTAATTATATATAATTTAAATGCAACTACATCACAAAACTTTCTTTGGCCGAATGGTAGAGTAATTTGTCAAGATGTTGTGAGTCTCTGGATCGAATCCGGTTTTTAAAACACTTAAATCTAATTTAACCCCCCAAACTCACAATCACTAGAAGCCCAATCTGACCTCTCTCTTATCAACAACCTACTCCTCCCTCAATCCAACCCTCTTCTTTAACATGTAGGTGTTGTTTATGGTGGTGTGATGAATGGCACCGCCCCACCTTCTCAGGCTATTAGAAGCTGCTAATTGAAACTATTCTTTGCAAAGAACAAACTTGTGATGATAACAAGGTAAACATTCAGCAATTTTACACTTATTATTTTTTATTCACAATTTTCTTCAAGTTCTCATGATATTCATTACATTTAATCGATGAAATTTTGATGTTATTTTTTTATTATATTTCTTACTATTTATTACTATCTTTCTTTTAAATTGTCTTAATTTATTTTCCATATACCATTAATAAATCACAATTTGATTGTAACAAAAAAAAAAAAATCACAATTTGATAAAATAAATTATACTTTCTCTTTCACGTACAAAATTAAGCGCGCATCTTTCTTCATAAATAATGTTATGCCAACGTGGCAAAGTGACACGTGTGTGTATATGTGTGTGCGCGTGTGTGTATGTGTTGTTGGTGGGTCTTTTTTTTCTTTTCCATTTTCATTTTCTTTCTTTCTTTTTAAACTAGATCCATATTTATCAATCTATGGCGTTTCCTTCGTCAGTCGCCGCCACTTCGGCTTCTCTTTATGTTGGCTACCTCTATGCTGACCTCTCCGACTCTAAACTTCACAATGTCTTCTCCGATTTCAATTATCTTGGTCTCACTGTTGGCTGGGTTGTGCTATCTATAGTGCGCATGAAAATTTAGATCTAGTTTTCGTTCGTCCATGGTGATGGTTGGTGTTTTTTGGAGATAGATCTTATAGAAGGAACAAAGAAGGCACATGTTTTTTGGTTTTTGTATTAAGAGGTTTGTTTGTTATAGGGGAAGAAGATATAAAAGAAGAAGAAGAAGGGTGTGGATGTTCGTGATGACGTTTGTTTGGTTATAAGTTGTTTTTAGTTTGTTTGCCTTTCTATTTTTTTCGTTTTCCTTTCTGTTATTGTTGTTCTTTTATGGGTTTTGCCTCTTGTTGTTTTGATGTTTTTGTGTTTGTGCGTTTTTTCTATATACGACACCTTGTGTCCTGACACCTTTGTCGTGGATGTTGGTGATATTTTGAGTTAGTGGTGATGTGGGTGATTTTTCGTGTTGGTAACTCAAGGTGGTGGTTGATGTGGATGGTTGTTCGTGTTGGTAAAACTAGGTGGTGGTTGTTGGTGTTGAGTTGGGTGTTAGAACATTTAACGGTGTTGTTTTGCGTTCTGGTGATTTTATTGGTTATGGTTATGATGAGGAGGAACCTGTTCCTAATTTTGGGTAGTTTCGCTTGGCCCATGGTTTGATTTTGAGTTGTTTTATTTTATTTTATTTCAAATGGTTTGATTTTGGACTGTTTTTGAGGTGGACCCATTTTCGATATGGTTTTGTTTCCGCTTACTACTCTAGTGATTGCCTTATTGGTTTGTCTTTTAAATTTGGGTTAGACGATCAATTTTGCTTCGTTATTGGGAGTTAGTTTCTAGATTCAAGTTTTTGGGTTGATTATGGTGTCTTCTCTAGTAGACCGGGAGTTGAGGGGTGCCTTACTGATTTGTTTTTATAGTCTAGTGGGTCGATCACTTTTGTTTCGAGATCAGGAGTTAGTTTCTATTACTGAAATTTTTGGGCTTGTTATGATGTCTTCTCCGGCGAATGAGGAATCAATTGGTGGTGGAATTCGAATCGGTGTTGGAATAAGTGTTTTTCATGTGTTTATTCGAGTTTAATTTTGGAAAAGGAAGGCGATGTGCTGTTATAGGGGATTTGGTGTGAGTAGTAGATGATAGGTGTTTGGAAGGTGTTTCTGTAGTCATTCACAATGGAGTTTTTGAGAATTTGGCTCAAGTTTGGTTTCTTCTATGGTGTATGGGTTTGACTTTGATTTTGGTGTTGACTTGATTGTTGTCTTCATTGGTGTTTATGTTGTACGGGATGTTGGGTTTTTCTTTTCAACAGTGTTCCACCTATATACGACTGACTTGGTTATTAATTAAATTTTTCTGTTAAAAAAAACTCTATTCACAATGTCTAGAGAATTTCTTTTTAGGAACCTTTGGTTGCACACAGGCACCTTAAACTTCCTAAAATATTCTTGTCGGGAGCTACACCCTGTCATGATCAAGAGTTCCCTTGACTAATTTTCTTCTTTAGACATTTCCTTGATTCACTAACTTCCCGAGTTCTCTTCTCAATTAAAAAAAAAACTCTCTAGCAATCATTCTTTGTTAGATATATGTTTTTACCCGATTAGTTTGTAAAATCCGATCTTGAACAAAGAGGTCCTAACTCCCAATCACATATGCAAACATAATTAGGATTAGGTGGAAGTATTTTTGGCAATGGAAGGTGCCTAAAGAGCAATTCTCTAATGTCTCTATATCATTTCGGTTTTACATTTTGAGACCTCTTCTAAAGAACATTCAGACTATAATTTACTAAAAGATGGGAAAAATTGCTCTTAGACTCCCACTGTTTACTTTCAGCCACCTTAAACTGACGAAAATACTTTGAATGGTAGTTAATAACTGTTCAAAAGAACCACCATTTTCATTTTGGATTGTTAAGTTGTATGGGAAGCAATAAAAATAAAACGGGCTCATTGGATTCACTCTGTGTTGTTTTGGGACACAAGACAAGAGGTAGAAGCTTAACAAACAAATTAACAACTTTGACTTAAATATACTAAATCTAAGATGAAAAATTTCTCATAATTTTTTTTTTATTTTTTACAATAAAAATATATTTTTTGAATAAAAAATATTAATTTCTTTGTAGAAAATAAAAATCAAAACTTTGTATTTTTTTTCTTCACATGTTCCCCCTATTTAAGATAGTCTTGTTTAAGGCACAACCGACTATTAAACGTGAGTTTCTCTTTTTGGTGAGATTCAATTATTTAAGATAGTCGTGAAAGACCTTTGTATGATAAAGTTAGGTCAAACTCAAACCGTCTTTGAATAACAAGTGAAATCATATTCATTGAGTTGAAAAAAATATTCACAATGGATAGAATAAAAACTCATAATATGAGCACATGTACATACGTATATAATTACCCGTAAATTTGAGGATGTATGAATGTGGGTACATATATGAAACCAACAAGAGATAACGAAGAATTGTGATTTTTAAAGTTTTATTTATATGATAAAATGATAAAACCTACAACATCATTTTAACATAATTCTTTTAAGAGCAAATGAGAATTTTATTAAATATAAATGAGACAACTATTAGTAGTACTCAATTCACAAGTTGAAAGCAAGTACATTGGATACTCGACTCATAAAAATAAAAAAATAAAAAACCTAAGTTACATGTTAAGACATAGGAGATGATTCAAAAATCATTAAAAATACAATTATGACCTTCCTTTTTTTTTTAGCAAGAAACCACCTACACGAGATATATATAAGATAATAATAAAGTAACATTGATCATATTTAATCAACATATATTTCAAATCACCTCACAAATGAATGCAATGATTTCAGAAACTTGTTTGGAAGAAGAATAAGGGTTTGAAGAAAAGTACCCTGGAGTATAAAATTGAAAACCAAGGTTGAAGTATATGTTGGGATCTTATTTAGGTTATGTATATACTTGGTCACTTTAATTTAACATCTCATTTTTTAAGACTATCAACAATTAGATACTTCGTTTTGTTTGCATGTCATGTAACCAAAATTTATTTTCACATCATCATATTCTATAATTGCATTTAAACAATAGTTAAATAACAATCCATTTTTTTTAACATAATTGCAGTTTTGATCCCCTTATTTTCACCATGTTGCAGAATTAACCCCTATTTTAAATATCTAATCATATATGAATTGAGTCATGTCCCTATTCCTTTAATTTTATATATACCTTTCACATCATGGTTGTCAAGGAGTTAGAATAAGTGGTATGCATTGGGATTTACTAGTTGGTTTTGATTGAAGTTTAATACTATTGATACGGATGGGTCTCTAAGAGCTGTGATAGGGCTGAGCATGCTTTCCGCATCCACCCGAGAACCGAATTGTTCGAACAAACCGCGGGTCGTACGGGGCGGGTTAGTACGGGCATCGGGTGAAAAAAGGAGTAAAAATGAGTCCATATGGTTTTGCACGGTCGGGCCCGGTTTTGAGAAAGCCTAAACCGCCTAACCCACAACCGACCGAACCATGTTATAAAATACCAATTTAAGCCCAAATACTGTTAGTATCCGCTCCATCCCAATATTCACATTACAGACACATTCTTTGTCTTGCCTCAAATCTCAAACCCTAGATCTATAATTCCTTTTTCCATCTCTCAGACAAACTAAAAAATGCTAGCTATTCACTCACTCCATCCTTCAATCTTCTCAAAACATGCCTTGCCTCAACTTCTCTCTCAACGTTTTCAAATATTTTCTCTAACAATTCTCAGCCTCATCACTACAAACCCATGTCTCAGCACTCTCTTTTTTTGGGAGAAATCGATCCTCATCACTACAAACATCAGTCTCATCACTCTTTTTTTTGTTGAACAAATCGATTCTAACCCACATCTGAATTTTTGCATTCTTTATTGAGTTTCTGGAACAAGTCTATTGTTCATCATTGTGGAAGAAATTGGTGTAAACCCAAATCCGTTTTTTATTTTGTTTTGTGTTTATGTCATAAACCAATTGTTCATTCTTTTCTTGCTAGTGTCTTTTACAGTTTAGTGGCTCAAAACCGATTGAACCCACCCGCACAAACCGTACATCCTTCTAACCGAGACCCGCCCAAACCGAAAGTGTTTATGGGCGAAAGTAGGCCTTGAAATAAGGGGTTCGGTTTCATCCATTTTGATAGATTCGGCCCCGAACCCGCCCGAACCCGACCGTTGCTCTACCCTAAGCTGTGATATCTGTTATGAAAAAATGTATATTCGTAGGGGTCAATCTATTAAATAGATATAAGCCAACTTGTGAAAAAAATCTTAGTTTTGATAAAAAGAGTTACAAAGTATATTAAAATTAAACTCATAAACATGCACACTTTTAGGTCTTGTCAATGAATAATTCCAACAAGATTTAAAATGTTTAGATTTGTTCCCAATAATTAGTGGAGTTTAATTCATGTAAGTCAAGTATCCTTTCATAAAACATTGTTCACAGGAAAAAGAGAACGCATGTTTTTGACTAGATTGTGTGTGTGGGGCTCAATGCGTCTATCATTGTTTACATGTACTATTACCAATGACACTAGTAGTTCTTTAAGGCCAATATCCAAAAACTCCACAACAAAGACATCAAATTTTTGGTATTTAAATGAGTTTCATGTGTACATCACTAATTCATAATTTTTTAATATTAGTATTCAACAAGCATACTCAATTCATCCAACTCAGTATTTTATACAATTTTTTAGACAGACTCATTAATCATTTATCAATAACTCTAAATCACTACATTTTAAATTTTTAATATTAAATGAACATTAGTTTCATTTTATAGAGGTCTTCGTGTAGACCTTGTGCTCAATCCAATCTTCTTTTAAGAATAATATTCTTTTAGGTAGGATTTTATTTTTAAGGAAAATTGGTTTGTAGGATATATATGAATAATATATATTGTGAAATTTCGAAAATTTGTCTTTTTTCTCTTATACTAGAATTTTCAAATATATCTTAAAGAATATAAAATGCATGTAAATTTTACTCCACGAAACAATTTTCACAACAAAAATGGAACCATTTCAATCTCGTTAAAATTCAGTTAACAACATAAATGGATGGTTGATTAAAACTTTGAAATACATGCGAGGGTCGTTAGGGTTTGAAGGATGTAATGCATTCATCATAGAAATAACTTAGCAAAGTCAGTTCTAAGAGGAACTTCTAGCATCTATTAGCAGTTGGAAGTTTTTTGTACTGACATCTAGCATCTTCAAATGTGTTGTGGCGTTCGATTGCAACGAAAATACGAACGAATTAGATCTCCTCGCTGATTTTTTTGCAATTAGACACATCGCTCCTATGATGGAGTTAACTTATGATTCTGGAATAAATTCTCCTTCCAAAGTGGTTTAGGGAAAGAAAAAAAAAAAAAATCCTTTTGTGAACTTGTGAAATGCAACGGTTACTTTTGTTAACTTGAGTTTTGGACAAGACAGTAAGGGTAACAAAATACAATAGAATCACTACAAAAAAACATCGTTTTTTTTTTGTGGCTAAAATATGTATGTTTCGGTGGTTTTAGCCGTCACTATATGCACCATTCGGTGGTTTTGTGCAAGTTGTTTTCTCTTGACCGTTAATTTCCATTAGAAAAGATTTTGGGAAAAAATAAATAAACAAATCAAGATTGACCCACTAACTTCAAAATATGTCTTTACAGCTGGTGGTGGCCCCGAGCATAGTTGGAAGGGGTAAACGCCTAGGGTCCGATTTTTAAAGGGGCTCCAATTTTTTTAGTAATATATGTATTATGTATCAATTAGGGTATAAAGTCTCGCAAGTCAAACAACAACAAGTAGAGGTCATTAACAATTGCAATAAATTTTCTCTTCTTTTTTATTTTATCAAAGTATATGTTAATAGTTAGAGGAGTATTTAAAGAATAGATGAAGAACTTAAAAAAAATTAAAAAATAGATGAAGACAAATGAGAGATCAAATAAAGAATTATTGTTGTTGATATTTCATGTCTAATTTTAAAGTGGCAATTAGTGTAATTTATTTTTTTTTTTATAAAGTAATAGAACGTTACTATATTTTATGCGGTTATTTTTTTTTTATATAGATAATAGATTCATAATACATAAATCTAATGCAATTAAAGTTTACAATCACTGTGTATTTCTACTATATATATATATATATAATATAATATTCTTCATGACATGCATGACTCAAATAGTCATGTTCAATTTGTGTAAAATGAGAAAGATGTGTATCATTTGCAAGATATATTATTGTTTATGGAAGTAGGTTGTTGTGTTGTTTGTGATTGAAATAAATGATTTCAAGAGTCATGTTTACTTCATGATAACGAGATATAGTCAATTGTGTGTAGGGATGGGAATAGGTTAGGCCAAACTAGACTTTGCAAAGCCTAAGCATGACCTACAATATTTTTTTAAAGCCTAAGTCTGGCCTGCGGCCTGTCATAGGCCTACTTTTTAGACCTGAACCTGGCTTTCTGAAAGCCTAATACGGTCTGCTAGCCTGTTTAAAAGCCTATATCTTATGAACATCTTTAAATAAGCAATGTGGTCTAAGTTTAAATGGACTAGCGAACTAATAGTTTAATTAGATTAAACTCTCTTTTGATAATCAACACGAGATTTTAGGGAATTCGACTATATATTGTATCATATTTCTATTCTAGTTCATAATAATACATTTATATATGCAAAAAGTTAATGTATACTAATAAAGTTTAAATTATTGAAAAAGTTTACAAATTTATATTTTAATTCAAAGTACAAAATATAATATAATAATAAATAATAATTTTCATATTACTTAAATAGGCCGGCCTAATAGGTTTAAGAGGCTTTTTGAGAGGCTCGTGGGCTGACCTTTTAAGCTAAATATGCTTAAAAAAAAGCCTAGGCCTTCTCTATTTAAGAAAAAAGTCTGGCCTGACCTAGCCTGTTGTAGGCTAGGCCGTAGGCCCTTGTAGGCCGGCTTGACCTATTCCCATCTCTAATTGTGTGTGAGATTAATCTAATATTCAATGATAAATTTTTCATTTAAAATATATGATATATATTACTTGTGCTTTTATTGTTTTTTTAATTAATAAATCATGCATTCAATGAGATCTAACAGGTTGCTAAAATTCTCATCTTTGCTAATTGATTGAAGCAAAATAATTTTTTTTTACAATACTAAATATTGTAATGACAATTTTTTAGAATGATTTAAGTTACTTAATTACTCTTTAGATAATTCAATATCAACAAAAAGTGACTAATTTTATACATGATTTTACATTATCAAAGAAATTTTATTGTTCTTTTCTCTATTATACTTCTTACTATTTATTACTATCTTTCTTTCAAATTCTTTTAATTTCATTTTCACATAGCACTAATAAATCATAATTTGATAAAAATAACTTATAGTTTTTCTTCCTCATATAAAATTAATCATATTTCTTAATGTATAATGGTATGCCAACCCTGAAAGTGACCATTGTATATACACACATATGCGCCGAAACTGAGAGAGATGTATGATCCACATGAAAACTAAAGGAAAAAACTTTACAATTCCTTAGGTGCTTTTCGTATGGTTCTTAACTAAATTCACCATGATTTCCTTAAATCCATAATTCTCTCAAAGTTTATTATCTCCAAAAAAAGTTGTATTTTTAGTTAAGAACCATATGAAAAGAATCTAAAGAATTGTACCTAAGTTTTGTCCAAAACTAAAACCCCTTTATGATAAAACAACGATGGTGAATGAAGTAGAAAGAAGGGGCAATAAAAATTTGTTCCACAAGAAAAAAGATTTATTGAATAATATGCCTTAAATTAATTGAAGGATAATTTAAAAATAATAACAATAAATGCTGTATGAATAGTAAATATCTGATTTATAACTTCGACCAATAAAAATGTCGTTTTTCTTTATGTTTACTTCTTAGTTATAGGTTTCATGGTGATAAAAAGAAGAGCACTGCTAAATGGTACGGACGCTTGCATACATGATTTGATGAATACACATAACTGTAGTGCTTTTTAAATAATAATAAAATTAAAATAAGTTCTACTTTCCATAATACAAGGGTTGGTTAGTTAATAATAATTTTTAGTAAAAAATAATAATATAATACTTGAACTTATTGGAATACAGGAGTTGGTTGCGGTAAAAAAAAGCAATCCGTAAACAAATTCTTCATCGATTTTCGTTTTGTATTTATCCGTACTATAAGCATTACCCTAAAAAAAACATGTTATTATGTTATCTAGCGTGCTTAATTAATAGGCACAGTTTAAAAAGAGACATCAAAATTTAATTTTTGTTTTATGTCTTCAATTTTTAAATATACATCAAACTTTTTCTTTCTATAATCTTGTTATGTCTAGCTTCTGTCATAACTGATATTCGAATATTGCTTCGACATATTGTGAAAGCTTTTTGGGAATGAAGTAACTTCCCATAACTTCCCTTATTCCCATGAATTTATTTCCATTAAAGAAAGTGGGAATGTGTTTTTCCATAATATTTTACATAGATTCTTGGGAATAGTTTATGTTTCACCAAAACAAACGCCCAGAGTCGTTAGAATATCAAATGCTATAAATATTGGAATGATAATTGTAATTATTATCAAGCAAAATGAATAAAGTTAGTTATTTTAGAATCGTCTTAGTATAGCTTTTAGTATAATTTCTCCTTGCATGTAGTTACCATCAAAAGTGGGACATTACAGGGTACATATATGAAATGAAACCAATGAGACATAAAAGAGAAATGTGTTTTTTTTTTTAAGTTTAATTTATATTTAGATATGACAAAATGATAAAAGCTTATTGAATGACTATGTAAAGAGGTTTCAAAATGATAAAACCTTCCTGAATGACTATGTAAAGAGGTTTCACACAAATTCATATCTATTGTGGGCAAAAGGAATATGTACTTATATAGAAGTAAGGGTTAATGGTGCTTTACCCTCCTGTAATATAGGTTATTTTCGGTTTTACACTCAGTAAAATATTTTTTTTGATTTACCCCCTGTAAAATATTTTTGTTTTGATTTACCCTCCTAATAGGTCATTCAAAAACTAGAATTTCTGAAGAAAAAAATAAAAAATTGGTTTTTGAATGACCTATTAGGGGGTAAATCAAAACAAAATATTTTACAGGAAGTAAATCAAAAAAAATATTTTACAGGGTGTAAACCCGGAAATGGCCTATATTACAGGGGTAAAGCATTATTAACCCTGCAAGTAATAAGAGTACAAATATTGTAGTTGCTACACATGAAGGTACGAGTTCACATTGTCTTCCTTATCTACATTAAATTCTAGTATGTATAGGTCAATGGTCACACCATGAAAAACATTACAGCAGTAACCAACAATGTATCAGATCAAATGAAATGGCTTCTCTTATAGTTGGTGGTAGTTCGATTTCCTACAAACTCATCCAGTTAAATGTGTCCAAAACTTCCTCTATCTGCACAATAAAAAAATGAATTTAAGGAAGAAAAACAATTAACATTTAGAAAACACAAATAACTATCAGTTGTTGACAAACTATTTCATTGCCATACAAGAACATTTCTTGAATGTGTCTTCAATCATAAAAATAATAGTTGAACTTATGTCTCGGTGCAAAAACAATTCATCCACAACACAAACATATCCTATGGGGGGGATCACTAGAAAACTGTACGATTGCATTGCATTTACCACTCAAAACCAATAGGAAAGGATAGCATAGTGAAGAGAAACAATAGAAACTTTTTATGTATTATCACCTTGGTACCAGAAGAAGTTGAAGACTCAGTTGTCCCTGTTGATTGCTGATCTAATCCATACTTCAGCTCAGGACTTTTAAAAAAGGTATTAGCAAATGAAATGGGGTTCAATAACTAGTTTAAGAATAAGTTAGCGATTCTTTAATGAAAAAGCAATGGACCATAGATAGCCTCCAAAAAGACCAAACTACAGGAAACTTTAAGTTTTGAACCATAAATTAAGTACCGTCCCAAAGTCACCTAGTTCCTCTAACTTCACAATTGAAAAGCATATGTAATAATCAAACTGAGGTCATTTTTTGAATGTATCTTCGAATATAGCTCATTGCATACATAAAAAGAATATTTGGGATGGTGGTGGTTGAGGATGAAGTACGATTGCATTTACCGCAAAAAGCCAGGAGGAAAGGATAGCAAAGTAAAGAGAAACAACATAGATTTGTATGTCTTATTACCTTGGTACCAGAAGAAGGAGAAAACATAAATGAATGTTTAAAACCAAAAGTCTGAGAATAACCACCAGATTTGGTACAGTTAGTATATCCCTTGACACCTCGCTAAAAAGGTCAATGTGTCCCTCACTGTCATTTTCCTATGTGTAAATTAGTTTGACTTATGTATGTTGATGTTCTCTGTGATACAAATTCTTCCATGCCATGATCACTATACGCAGCTCATCACGAAAACTGCAATTAATCAGCAATAGAAAATTGGAAATTAATGAATTATGATCGTCAACATAACTTTTGAAGCAATAGCTAATAGGAATATCCACCAGTGCCAACAACAATGTAGTCTTTCCATAACTTGGAGGACCTAAGAGCAATGTCATTCTGAAAAAGGCAAAACAAAATGCAATTCTAAAAAATGCAAGGATAGAAGAAATAAAAGAGGCTTACTCCAGAAGCATGCTTATTCATACAATTTTAGTTCACTAACAATGATTCTAATTCTGAAAATAGAAGGATAGAAGAAAAAACATGCTTATTTCTACTGTGATGTCTCACTAAAAACTTCACAATTTTACCATAACATCAAATAGTTTTAACATCAATGTTCCGGAAGAAGTGAGGATATTATAGAAACTCAAACATATGTCTAAACTTTGAATCAAACATGTTAAAGATTGTTTTGAACAAAAAAAATCAATGAACAAAACTAGAAGATTCCGTACAACTATGATATAGATAAGGCAATTGCACATTCTTTAAACTCAGAATGTTGATCCATAGAGACAACATATTAACATTCACAACAAATTCACAAACAAGACAACTATATTCTGACCGACAAGCTTAACTAAAAAAAATAAAATAAGACATAAACCATGATAAATTATTGAATTACATGCAAGGGCTTTGATATATTTCTGACAAATCAAACAAACACACCAATAGAGTGAAAATAAACACAACCAGAGGAATAAATAATATATGATAGTTGTTTTTCTCCTCCATTTCTACCTGCTGCGATTGGATTGGAATTTGATACTAGGGTCTCGATATGCTGAGAAGTGAGAACGAGATGCGCAAGTTACAAGATCCAACGTGCTCTAGGAGAGAAAGTATCTCGCGATGAAAGCAATCACCACACTACAAGAAAATTGACATATTGTGACGGCAAAATTTTGTAAAGTAAATGGTACAAAACCGTTGGTATATCCCGAAAAACCTATTCCAACAGCACTATGTCTATGTCCTTTTTAATTTCCTATACCAACATAAAATTACCGTCACAATCGCCTGTTGGACAAAACACTGGTGCTATAACAATGGTTTTTCTCCTTTGGAATAGGATTAATTGGCAGGACTTAATTTTCTATGCCCATGACCAAGTCTTTGTTTCTATAGGTTTTAGTGACACAGTTTTTACCACCAACTTTGTTGTTGGTATAATTCTTATCAATAATTTTTTTTGAGGAATTTTTATGTTAATGTTAATACTTATGATTAAATAAATATATTTATGAAACAAAATCAAATGAATCTTCAACTATATTTAAAAATTATCCCCAAGTCTAAAAAGCATATCAAACTACAAAGTAGTTGATAATGTTAAACTAAAATAACATAAGAATCATGCAAAGTCACCACAATCTCAAATTACAAAAAAAATTGAATCTTATCCACTTGATTTTCAATTTTATCTAGAGAAAATTAGCTTCTAATCTTCGTTTTGTCCATGCTCATTAGTGCTGCCATCTTCATTAGCGTTTGGACTACGAGAATTTGTTTAGTTAGGAGCACTGGAAGCGTCTGGAACCTATTGAAAACAAAATAACAACACCTTTCAGCCGAAGCACAAAACAACGTTGCATGAACAAAAATGATAAAAAGGGTAACAAAATAGAAAAATATAATATACCTGTCTTGCAGCTTGTATATTGGGATACACATCTTCACCAGGAAAACGACTTTGAATAAAAGATATCATATTTGCCATAATCAAATTTGTCCTCTGTTGATTTTTACGCATTTGCTTAAGTTTACCGCGCAATTCTTCAGTTAGCGTAGCTAGTTCATCTGCTAGTTCAAATAACTTCACAACAAAAAACATACGAAATAATCAAACTGAGTCGTTTTTTTTTTTAATGTGTTTGCAATGAGAGATCATTGCATGCATAAAAAGAATATTAAGGGGTGTTGAGAGAAGAAAACTTTACGAATTCATCGGAAAAAAAAAAAGAACTAGAAAAGGATAGCAAAGTAAAAGGAAACAAAATAAACTTTTATGTCTGATTACCTTGGTACCAAAAGATGGATAAAACTCGGATACTGATATCCTTAATTCTTCATCTGATGCCAAATCTTTCTTGATATCCTTGAAAATGGTATTAGTAAATGAAATGGTTAAGCAATTAGTTTAAGAATAAATTAGCATGTCATCTTAAGGGAACGCCGTTTAACTCAACCCATAAACATCTTAGTTTTCTTAACCGTGACGTGACAAAAAAACCAAATAAATTAGAGAAGCCATTTCTATATTGCACTAACGTATTACAACATGTTACAAAGTTATTATACATCAAAAACATACCTGAACATAAGTTTCCATTACTATGCGGTACATTTCATTTGAAGGATCCTATATAAAACAGGAAACACTTTGTTAAGCATAATTTTTACAAGTCAACAAGTAAAACACTTTCCACACTTCAATGATGCATTCATTGGTATTGAACAAAAATTGTACCAAATCAAAAGCTAGTTGATAGCACGCAATTGCCTTCTTAGAATAATAATCTATACTAGTCTTGTCGTTGAATTCAGGTGCCCTAGAAGAGAAAGCTTCTCCCAGACAATAAAGAGCCTCATGATGGTTGGGATCCAGAAAAACAGCCTCCTCCAGCTTTAAAATAACATCTAAAAATAAATGTTCAAGTGAGAAACTTGTTAAATTACCTATAAGTATTTAATCTCTAATATTTATTAATATATCTATAATAATTTCAGATTAAAGATTAAATTGTTAAACTAAATATTTAAGTTATTAAGTTAATGATATTTCAAGGGTTTCACAATTATAATTTATATGTCATCAAACAAATTTACTTGGAACATAAGACGGGAACTTTATAAAAAAAGTAGCAACTAAAATTGAAAACTGAAATTTTACAGGGGTCAAAGTTGAAAGAATTTTTTTAGTAGAACTAAAAATAAAGTTGATATAATTAGAGAGACTAAATTAGGTTTTTCTGGGGTTTGGACTGTTGCTTTTTAGTATCTAGGGTTTTTGTGTGTTGTATGAGAGTGATAACTTATAATTAAGGAAATTTTACCTTCTAGCCCTATGCTTATATCTTCACCTTTACGAAGCATAAATACTAATTTTACCCATTTTATCATTTGGGTTGGATCTAATGCAACTTTACTTTAGTGGCCCGATGACGAATATTTAACCTTGAATAAATATTTAATAATATTTTGTAAAAGATAGAATTGTATATTTTTTTTGAGAGAAGATAAAATTGTATATTGAATAGTTTAAATGAAGGTATAATTGAAAAATAAAAAACTAACTCAAAAATCTTGTATTCTATTTATATATTTACTAGTGTTCCATGCCCGCTCTTTTTATGATTGTGCTAACGTGCGTAGATGTTTGTAACGTTTAAACTCTTACCCCTTTTCAATGACATCAATAATACATCATTGTTATAGAAAAATTTGTTTAATGGTGTAATTGAAATAATGAAAAATCTAGACCGAAACCTCTCATTCCCCTTATATATTGATTGTTATAGATAATATTGTTCCTATTATAGTGACCTACTTTATATTTTAATGGTTTTGAATGCTAGCAACACACCTTCTAACACACACTTTTCAACACACTTCCTTTGATTGGTTAAAATTCACATGGGTCCCACCAAATCATGTGGGTCCTATATACTTTTTGTGGGTCTCATGTGAAT
>Ga0315915_1003960_pt1 | contig 18770 bp, 17 predicted proteins | sample MpolbnodulesMG_FD_207738 | JGI IMG/M metagenome (GOLD analysis project Ga0315915, IMG submission 207738) | Medicago polymorpha root nodule microbial communities from Los Angeles, California, United States - branched nodules | ecosystem: Host-associated > Plants > Roots > Nodule | place: USA...
TTATGGGTTTAAGTGCTTTTGTGATAATTGTGACTTTTTGTGGTTTTGAATGATGAAATTCGTGCTCCTATTTTATGTGAAATTGTGGGTATGCTAAGCTTCATGAAATTTTTGCGTTAAGAGCTTAAACTTCATAGTTGTTGTTGAGTTGTTTTGTTGATTTTTGATTAATTAAGTGTGAATCATGAATTGGTGATTGATTGTTGTTGAAATATGTTTGAATTCACTTCATAAATGTTTGTTTATGTTTTTATATTGATGGGATTTGAATTGGTGTGGTTTTTTTATGAAATTTGAATGAAAAATGAGAAAATTGTGGGTGTTGGTGAAAAATGAACACAGTGGTGATTTTGGTGAAAATTGGTGTTATGATTCGATATTTGTGGTTGTTTTGAATGCCTTTTGATGTTTATAAACTAGTGTGTAAGTTTTGGGGTCGAATTTGGGATCAAGGGGATCAAAAATGGGGATTTTGGGTGGAAAATTGGATGTTCCCGAGAGAGAACAACCAAAACAGGGCAACTGTTTTGGAGAAATTTCGTTGTAGCGAGTTGAACTCGCTGTAGCGAGTTTCCCAGGAACAGAACCCCCATGTTTTGGGTGTTCCGGGCTTTAGGGAATCGATCCGGACCGTCTAAATTGATTCTTTTGATGTACTTAATTGTATTTGAACCTTCTAAACCTTTGGAAACATCAATTGAGTTACATTGAACTTGGTTTTGTGAATTGTATCCAAAACATTTTTAAAATGTTCAAGAACATGAGATTTTCCAAAAACTAGTTTTCTCAAAGAAAAATGTTTGGACTAGGATTGTATATTATAGTTATGATTTGTAAAAAAATGTTTTGGATGATATTCATTTACTTTAACTTGGTTTTGCTCCAAAATTGGAATTCCTTTGAAAAGTGACTAAATGAGATGAACTTTGTCAAAGTTTAGGAATAATCGAAATTTGCCTATGAAACATATATGTATATGCTACTGCACTCATATGTGACTTGTGTATATACTCAGTTGAGGCGTTGGACTTGTTTACTTTGATTGTGGCGGAATAATCGGAAAATGCTAGTTTTTGTAAACATACACGAACTTTGTTAAATTGATATTTTATGGTCGGATAACTTGTAGGAGACTTTGGATTCATGATTATAAAGTAGAATAAGGATGAACTAATGTAGATTGGGTGTCTAAGGTGATGGTTATTATGGTGTGCCTAGTTGTCCATCTTTGTTGTGAAATATGAAGTTGAAACGATAATGTTTTCTTTAAGGTGAAAGATATTGATTAAGATGATGATTCCTTTGGTGATTTTTAATTGTTAATTTGGCGGTGACTCTTGTTTGAACTATGACTTGTTGATTGTGCAGATTGTAAAACTTGATAGTGCCTATGATGTTGATTACGAAGAAAATGTAATTGGAGGTGTTAGGCACATTTTCGAGTCTTACATGACATCCATGCATATAGTCAAATCGAGTCATATGAGAAATGTAAGAGGAGATGTACTTTTACATAGGTGAAATACGTAGGAGGAGGTGTACTCTTACGTGGGTGTGGATTCATTAACGGTAAAATTATCTCTGGAATCTTTTGGTACCACATGCATCTAGAAGAGTCTAGAATATTGCATGCATTTAATAATTGGTGAGTCGAGTCTTATGTGAATATGTGCATTTGGTGGACTTTTTTTGATGATTGTGAGTAGTCGAACCAAACTCTAATTGTATACATTAATTGATGATGTTTGTATACTTGTTGGATTATGATGTTGAATTTATTAATCATGAGAAATTGAATTATGTTAATCACTTCATTTGATTATGTTTAATTATGGATTGTGAGCTAACCCCCAGTGGTCGTTTGGTTGACCGCCTACCTTATTCTTATGGATGGGTCGACGGTATGTAGGACTAGTCACTTTTCTTGGTAAGTTGCTTGAGGATAACTTCGATGCTACCTCGTTTATCGTTTTGGTGTCGTAGTTTTTTGGGCTCTGATTAGGGGTCGATCTTGGATATTAATTTTATTATGTTTGTTGGAGATTTTTAGACTATGTATTGATGATAATATGAGTTGTATGATGACATGGTTACTTGGTGACTTGCTTTATTATGGATGACTGTTGAGATTTTGTTTTTCTTATTTAGATGTTAATTACATGATGTTGTTAATCCACTGCGATGTTGAGAAAATTATTTATACATGCTTGGTAAAATTTTGAAGTAGTAACATCTAAATTTATTATGTGATTGTATCATTAGCGTAATTTATCGCTTTTAGATTTCCACCCCGATAGACTAGATTTAATAAGGAGAATCAACGGTTCCCAAAAAGACAAACATCTCGCGCTACCACCAATAGGCAAACCCAAATACATAAAGGGAAGAGAGTCGACCCTGCAATTCAATACCAATGTCGCCTATGATAACCATGAACCTGCAACATTAACCTCAACCAACTGGCTCTTGGAAAAATTCACCTTCAATCCAGACAGTGCTTCAAAAAGAAGAAGAACAACACACATAACCCGAACATTGGCTAAGGACTTCTCGCCTAAAATTAACGTATAACCTGCAAATTAGAGATGAGAAACAACAACCGGCTCACTTCTCCCAACCTTATAACCAGTAAAGATATTATTAACAAACAAAGACTCCATTAAAACATGAAACCCCTCTGCAACCAAGAGAAACAAAAAAAAGGAGACAGTAGGTCCCCTTGCCTCAACCCCCTATCCAAAGGAAACTCCTCCGTTGGGGACCCATTAACCAAGACCGAAGCTATTGTCGTGCCAATGCATTCTTTTATCCACTTCCATCAAAGAGTCGGAAACCCCATCTTTTTCATTACCTCATCCAAATAGGCTCAGTCTATTGAGTCGTTGACTTTTTCAAAATCCACTTTAAAAAGTAATAACTCCTTGTTGCGCTTACGAGCTTCGTCGACAACCTCATTAGCCACCAAGATGCCATCAAGATTTCGACGACCGTTAATAAGAGCAAATTGAGAATCCGAAATAACAGACCCAATAATCGAACAAAGTCTATTAGCAATGACCTGATGGCAGGTCATCTTACGTCATTTTTAGCTTGTTTTTCAGTTATTTTCAGTAGGATTTAACAACAAAAAGGAGTAGTATTAGAACGATTTCCTATGATTTCAGGACTTTTGTAATGTTTTCTATATTTGAGTCTGTCATTCAAGTTTTTCCGAAACATAGCAATTTTAGGGGGTTTTTGAAGTAATTCACGAAGAAATCAAGAACATCTGAAGAATTACGAAGATTCAAGGAAACAAAAATGAAGATTCAAGAGGCCTCAAAAGACTTACAAATGGGAGGAATTATGTTCCCAAGTCCTGAGGCAAGTTATTTGAAGACGAACACTTAAAACAAACGAAAATCAGAGAATTTGGGCCCAGAAAAGAGGTGCCATGCGCCTAGCACATTTGCAATGTGCCTAGCACATGGAGTAGGCATCCATGCGCCTAGGGCATTGTTCATGCTCCTAGGGCATAGCTTTTGCCATACTCTCATGCGCTAGGCACGCTAACAATGTGCCTCGAGCGCCTGAAAACTCGGGGCTCAATTATCTTTTCCTATTATTATTTTGGGTAAAGCCCGCACTTTTAACCCAAACCCAGATAGAAACTCTCACTATAAATAATAGCCTTCCTCATTCAGAATTTCTCATTCAGAACTACAGCAGTTCAAGAGGAAGGCGACTTTGGAGCTTCAAGAGAGTTTCTATTTTCTCCTTGATTTTATATGGTATGTTTTTATCTTTAGTAATTTGTTTTTAGTTACCATGTGTAACTAAATCTTTTTAGGTTAGAGTTCTAAGATTAACCTTTGTATATTTTTGTTGGATATTTATTAATTTAATTTTTCGTTTATTTATTTTATTTATGCTTTTTTCCACTATAGAGTTTTATTAGGAAGTAGTTTTATTTCTGTGAGAGGTGCAACCCTAGATTAGGTACTTAGGTTGTGATAGGACCTAATATTTCTATCACTAACTGGATGCTTATATCTTGATATTTATATCCTTTTACTGATAACTATCTGTCTAGGAAGTAATTGATTATTAACTAGTCAAAGATCCCATACGAATTGTTGACCCTAGATGTAGGTACCCAATGGCTAGAATCCATTGGGTCGTCGTGTGGTGCATTACCGAAACTAGGAATTAACTGGTTAGTAATTAGAGAAACAAGCACCTAGCTATCCGACTTAAAGCTATAACCTATTAAGAACATTCTCTTCAAACCCTTAGTAAGGTAGATGTAGATTATGGCTGCCCGTCTGTAGAACTACTAAGTAAGCATAAGCAAAGTGTGCTATGAGTGTCCTAAGATTCATAGATAGGCAGACCTAAGGGAACCTTGGCCTTCATTACCTTGAGAAACACTAGAAAGCCAATATGACCCCGCACGTAAGGATCATCGTGCGATCAACAGGTGCAATTAGCCATCAGAGGAAAAGACGTAATTAGGTACCCAATGGTTAAAATCCATTGGGTCAGGTGGTGCCCTACCTATTTAGGAAACTCCCAACGGCTTTATCACTTTTATAGTCACCAAAAGATTAATAAACGCGGCATTTAGATTACGTATTATCCAACAATGAATATACAGAGGGGATTCAAAGAATCTTAACCGCATCTTACTTTTCTGCAACAAAAACAGGTAAATTCGCTCTGTTGCAAACAGATAAAAATTGCAACTATATTTTATACAGTCAAACTTACAAAAATAAGTAACAAGAATTGTTCAGACGAAAGGACAATCAATGTGGATACGATACTCTACTTATCACTTTATTACTTGATGAAAATGACTAGTACACTTGCCATAACCAAACGCAACTAGAACCAAGTTATAGTAAGTTTTTACTAGCATCATGACCTTCGCCAAAATCTTATACATACTTCCCACAAAATAAATGGGTCGGAAATCATTCAACCATTGAGGGCTATAAACCTTAGGGATAATAATTATATTAGCTATTTATCAATTGTGAGCCTTAATTGATTAGTGATCAAATTAATTAATAAGGCTATTAGTTTTCTAGTTAGATAATTAGTTAAATATTTAATTAATTGATATGGACTCAATGAGTGAATGTTTGGATGACCCATTAACATAATAATGGGAAACCCTAATGGCCATCCAATATATAAGAGGCTATGGTCCCCAATACAGTGTACACGACAAAACTTTCTCTTCTCCTCATCTGAAGAGAACTTGAGGCATAAAGGTACCCGTTGAGGAAGAACCAAATTAGCTGCCGATAACTTTGTTGTTTGTTCCAGATCACCTTTCTCTCTATTTATCGTTGTTGTTGAGAGGGTTACCAAAGCTATGTCCAAGTATCACAGGTATTCCTAATACCCTAATTCTTAATAAATCAAATATGTCGTAGATCTGATCATAACCATGATCAATATTTTGTTTGCTTCCGCTATTGATTCATAATGATTGAACATGTTTTATGAGATCTGTTTTATTTAGACCTAAATTTCTAACACAAATGTGATCTTCAGAGAAGTATTTTTTAATTTATGATAAATAATGTTGTCTGCAGCTCATTTAAAAAAAATATGAATGTCTGTAACATAACTTTGTCTTATCACTTAACATCAATAAAATTATATAATATAATTTATTGGTCTCTATTTTAGTGGATTGGGACTCGTGCATCAAATTTAAGGTTGAAATCAATCTAGGAATGGAAAGAACGTGGCGACCATTCAGTGGTTGATCTAGAAATGTGTTTGACGGGATTTGAAAATAGCGTATATGTTTTGACTAAAAAGAATATTATAAATTTTTAGAGAATACACAACTATATTACAACAAATTAACATTTGAATCTTTTATAATCTTTCTATGCTTGATTTATTTTTCTAAAAAACCTAATTACGAATCTAACACCTTTTGGGAATAAAACACCAAACAAAAAGAAAATCATTTCTACAATTTTGCAATTGTTGTAGAAAAATTGAATACAAAATAAATCTGATTAAAGTAAAAATAATAGCTTTAAATATTAGTTGTGAGTTTGTTTAAAAAAAAAATTAGTTATGAGTGAACGCACTAGCAAACAAAAATTAGTTGATGTTAAACTAAAGTAAAAAAAAAAAAAAGTAAACATTTAAGGGAAGTAGTAGCAAGAGGAAGGGTAAAAAAAAAGGTTTATGTTATCAAGAAGAAATTAATCAAAAGGTTTATGTTGGTCTGTTGAAAGATGATGATGTATATGAATTAAGGAGAGAAGGAGAGTAAATTTAAGAGAGACAACGTCTGAACTTAAGGCTGTCAGCCATAATTTGATTTTTTGTGCATATAGAATTATCTCCCTTTGTTCCCTTGAATCATATCGGTTTTTAGGTTCAAGTCCACGGTCTGCCCTTTGGTTTTTCCAGCCAAAAGTAGGTCAGGGTTTAGGATGTTTTTTAGGTACCCTAAAATCTTATGATGGTCACAATTCAATCCATAACGCTTATATGCGTATCAAACTTGCCATTGATGTTACTGTCCCTTTGAAAAAAATGGTGCGTCCGTGCTAGTTATGGTTCTTTTGTCATTGTTAATTTTAAATATGAAAAATTGGGTATTTTTTGTCACATGTGTGGTTAACTTAGACATACTGACAAAGTGTGTTCGGATTTGTTTGAATTAGAATATGATGATGGTGTCCGAAACTGGGGTGCCTATCTCAAGCCTGCTTCACAAAGGATAGGTATTGCTGCAGCAAACGGTTGGCTGCATGATCCTATCCCTGTCAATGTGCCGCGCCAAAACAACACTGCTGATGGTGCATCTGCTGCTCGAAACACAACAAATGTAGGAACCAAAACTGTGCCGAATTTCAATGACAGGAGGCTTGCTATCTAGAGCCAGATAACAACTATTAAACATGATGTCCTCGCTGCCCAGAACGCTGCCAAAGCAAAATAAGGTACATGTGCTAGTTTATCTTATCAAGTGTAATTTTGCCTTCTTCTTCAACAGGCAACTCGACATCAAACTTGTTTCCCCACCGGTCTTTGGTGGTTGGCCTGCTGGATGTTTCTTTCCTAAATGTTGACACTAATGACTCACAAGATGAAACTGGTTCCGAATTGAAGAAAAGGAAAAGGATGCTGGCCCTTCAGAATGGTGAAAAATCATTTGCTGCTGATGGGGATGAGGGGAATGATGTAATAGGAACAACTGTTAGTTTTGGGGGATATGTTAAAATGAATGTAATTTCTAATCCTTGCTTTGATGAAAAAGATGTAACAGCAGGCTCTGATGATCAGGCCTGCCTAGGTAAACGAGTATAGTGGCGTGGAATTTTCGGGGTGTAGGTAGCTCGAGTACAATTCCCGATCTTAAGCACCTAGTTCGGTACTTCAACCCGAACCTTTTATTTTTAAGTGAGACACTAGCTCACCGAAATAAAATTGAAGAACTACATTATTGCCTTGGTTACGATTCTTGTTTCCCTGTAGACCGCACCGGTAGAGGCGAGGGTCTTGCTTTATTTTGGAAAAATTCTTTAAATTGTCAACTTGTTGATTTTTCTAATAATCACATCACTGTTGAAATTTTGGATACTGATCTTGGTACTTGGAGAATGACCGGCTATTATGGCTATCCTAACGAAGGTCGTAGAACTGCCGCTTGAAATTTTCTCCGACAACTCTTTAATAAATTTGCAGGTCCGTGGTGTATCTTTGGTGATGTTAACGATATTCTAGATGCAAATGAGAAGAGGGGGCACAACATTAGGCTTCAATGGCTTATTAATGGCTTTCGTCAAGCTGTTCTTGATTCCGGTTTGTCCGATGTTCCGGTTGAAGGTTATGCCTACACTTGGTTCAAGAGTCTTGGTACACCACGTGCGGTGGAAGAAAGGTTAGATCGTGCTTTTGCTAATAACCTTTGGTTTAATTTATTTCGTAATGCCTCTGTTGAAACACTTGTGGCACCCACGTATGATCATTACCCTATACTCTTAAACCAATCTCCTATGCCTCGACCTCACCACCACCAACGACATTTTCACTATGAAAATGCTTGGCACTTAGAACCAGGGTTTAAGGAGCTTGTTACTAACTCTTGGCAGGTCTACACTACTAATGCATTTATTCCGAAGTTATCCTCATGCGCGGATGACATGTCTGTTTGGAAAAAATCTCATTGTCATAAAATAAAAAGTGACATTGAAGATTGTCGCAAACAATTGCAAAGTACTCGACTGAGTTCTTCAGGTGAAGATCAGGTTCGTATGTTTGAATTCAGAAAGCGTATGCATCGTCTTTTGTCTTAAAATGATGCTTATCGGCGCCAACATGCAAAGACTCATTGGTACAAGGATGGAAATAGAAATACCAAATTTTTTCAAAGCCCGAAAAATGGTAAATCGCATAATCTCTCTTGATGATGAAGGAGGTAATAAAATCACTAATAAGCAAGGTTTGCGAGATGTCGCACAACAATATTTTGTGAATATTTTACAGAAGCAAAATGGTGATTTTTCTTCCGTAATCGATGTTATCAATTCTTCTATTTCCAACTCTGATAATGAAATGTTCACCACCCCTTTTACTAAGGCAAAATTTCGTGACATAGTTGTTCCGGCCCTGATGGCCATAATCCGGGATTTTATCAACACTTTTGGAATTTTTGCAGCGATGATATTTTTAAGGAATGTTGTGCTTGGTTAGAAACGAGACAATTTCCTCCTGATTTGAATATTACTAATGTTGCTCTTATTCCAAAAGGTTCTACGCATGTTAGCATGAAGGATTGACGCCCTATAGCACTTTGCAATGTTTTGTATAAAATTATTTCTAACGTGTTAGCAAACATGTTGAAGAAAGTTTTGTCTCAATGCATTTCTGACAACCAATCTGCTTTTGTCTCGCGAAGATCCATTTTGGATAATCTTATGGTTGCAATCGAGGTTTTATACTTTCTGAAAACTAAGACACGCGGCGAAGACATATATGTTGCTATAAAGCTTGATATTAGCAAAGCCTATGATCATATGGATTGGGACTACTTGAGGTCTAGTTTGAATAAAACGGGCTTTCACAATCGGTAGATTCATTGGATGAGTATGTGTGTATTGTCTATAGACTATTATGTGCTTGTTAATAGTGAACAGGTTGACCCCATTATTCTGGGACGTGGCCTTCGTAAAGGGGATCCTCTTTCCCCATATTTGTTCATAATTTGTGCTGAAGGTTTTATCTTCGCTTATTCGAGATGCTGAATTGCGAGGTGAACTAACAGCCACAAAGGTTTGTCGTCGCGCACCATCGGTCTCCCATATATTATTTACTGACGACTGTTTTCTATTTTTCAAAGCTGATGAGAATCAAGTAAATGTTATGAAAAATATTCTTTCTACCTATGAGTTAGCTTCAGGTCAAGCCATTAGCTTACCTAAATCTGAAATATTTTGCGGTCGTAATGTTCCTGACTCTCTCAAACATACTATTACTAATATTGAGTTCAGGTTTTTTGGGTACAGGTAAATATCTCGGCTTACCTTCGATGATAAGTCGTGACCGTAATGCAACATTTGCTTATATTAAGGATCATGTTTGGCAGAAAATTAATTCTTGGAGTGGTAAGTGTCTTTCCAAACCAGGTCACGAGGTTATGATAAAATATGTTTTGCAGGCTATCCCATCATATGTGATGAGAATTTTTCAATTACATCCGACCTTAATCAAACCCATTGAGAAGGTGATGAACTCTTTTTGGTGGGGTCATGGAAGAGCAACACAGCGAGGCATTCACTGGATGAATTGGGAGAAACTATCTTCACCAAAGATTCATGGAGGTATGGGTTTCAAAGACCTCTCCGCTTTTAATTTAGCTATGCTAGGAAAACAGGGCTGGAAATTTATAACAGAACCAGACTCATTGGTTGCTCTCATTTTCAAAGCACAGTACTTCCCTTCTGGTTCTTATCTCACGGCTGAAATTAGGCACAATCCTTGTGCGTGGTGGTGTTTGGTGGAGTATTGGTTCTGGTGCATCAATCTTTATTCTAAATGAACCATGGCTTTATAATGGAGAGGTTATCAGCAGCGAGATTCCAGGTGCTTATTTTGTTCGAAATTTCACTATTAATAGCTTGATGAATTTGTATGATAAAAGCTGGAATAAACAAGTGATTAGACAGGTTTTTAGTGCGGATATTGCGGATAAAATACTTCATACGCCACTTATACATCAGGTTGAAGAGGATAAAATCATTTGGAAAGCGGAACGACATGGTCGGTATTCTGTGCATAATGCTTACAGGTTATGTGTAACTGAATTAGTTGACTCCTCCTATAACTGGCGGTCGTGGTATTGGTCAGGGATTTGGAAGCTCAAAGTCCCACCGAAAGTCAAGAACTTAGTTTGGCGCATGTGTTGTGGCTGTTTACCAACGCGAGTTCGTCTGTTAAATAAAAGAGTTGTTTGCCCAACAAACTTTGCCAGTTGTGATTCGAACAATGAGAATCTTATGCATGTGTTTTTTGATTGTCCTTTTGCTATTCAGGTTTGGCACAAGACCAGATTGTGGAGCTCTATTCAACATGCTATATCTACTACTACTTCGACAACAGATGCTATTTTCTCGCTTCTCGAGCAGTTGTTTGTTGACGTATCTCAACGACTGACAACTATTTTTTTAAGTATTTGGAAACATCGCAATTTTAGAGTTTGGGACAATGCTACAAAAACCAGTGTTATGGTAGCGGAGCGTGCTCGAAATATGGTGGTTGATTGGCAAATGCTCCTGCTACCCTTGCATCAGATGGGCATTAACAGCCTTCACCGTCACAAGAGATATAAATGCAACAACGATGCGGCTTTTTCTTCTCATTTCAATCGTACATGTATTAGTATTTGTATTTATGATTCAGACGGTACGTTTGTTCTGGCAAAGACTGTTACATATCCTTGTATTGTTTCGGTCGATGTTGGTGAAGCATTAAGTCTACATTAGGCTTTACAATGGCCAAGTGATATACAGTTTGATCGTATGGATTTTGAAAAGGAATCTAAGTTGACATCTGATACCTTTCTATCTACCAGGAACGACTCATCTGAATTTGGATCCATTATTTCTTCTTGTCGTTCACTTTTTAGTTCTTTCTTTTCTAACTCTAGGGTGGAGTTTGTTAGGCGACAAGCCAACACGGTTGCTCATGCTCTTGCAAGAGAAGCCACGTTCTTAGCTAGTCCCGCTGTTTATTATGATATACCCAATTGTATTGAAACTCTTATTATTAATGAAACGCTATAAGCATGTTTTCCTAAAAATAAAATAAAATGAGACAACGTCTGAAGATATTGAATGAAGAGTGAAATAATCTACCACAAAATCTAGAAAGAGAAATTGAGGAAAAGGTAAACATGTGGTGATTAGATAAATGTAATTAGTCAATGGATGTAGTCAGTTGAGACAGAAAAATATATAATAGTGCTATTAAAGTATTTTTTTTAACACTTTTGGTTTTCTAGCATCAGAGGTTGTTGACCTTCTACATAGAGATCAAAAGGTCATGTATAACAATGTCATGTCTCCTAGGTCCATGAATGTTGTGTTTACGAGTATTGGTTTTGCCATCCAAAAAGGTTTGGCAGCGCAACTTGTTGCCGCTTGCCTTCTATTCAAGTGTAAATAATGGTTTATATATAAAAAAAAAAAAAAAAGATTTTGGGGTTTTGAAAAATAAATAAGAGACTATCAAAGATTTTCTCCTGAGGCTGAATGCTCTACCAAATAAATGAGAGTACTCGACAATTTACAAAACTTATCAATTAAAAAAGGGTTTTAATGTTGTAAGTTTGAATTGTTTGCGTAATGAAAATATTAGTTTGATCGCATTAAATAAAAGTTTGGATTCAAATGTTTGAATGCGATTAGGATTCTTCGAACTCCATTTATCTTCTTTGTTAAATTAAGGTAAAGTTCAATATCAGTTATGATTAAGTGCTTGATAAACGATGATTTGTATTATGAAACCGTGATATATTTATAGAGACAAAGGGCGGTACAAACATGTTGGATGAATCATAATCTAACCATCATGCTCAAAATCCTAATTTAATTAAGATAATTAAGGTATGTTATTTTTATACCTTAACCTAGGGTATACCGTAGAAAGTTCAAGTCTTATGTCTGCCTAAGGTCTAATAGATTCATTTAGGGCTTATGTTTGTGTAGGGTCTAAAACCATTATGTGTTTGGAACAATTTAAAATTGTATAAGGCTTAAATCATAATTCAATAATGAAATTGCATTAATATTATCCCAAAAATAAATATTGGTTCATCTTATAACCCTAATCATAGAGTGTTTAGTTTCTTAAGGCAGCATAAAACATAAACAAGAAAAGAATTTCAGACATACTCCATAAACAAAGAGATGTTGGAATACTCATGATGCTTGCGTTCAACCTGCACTGCCAAGTTTTTGATTGAATAAAAGTGTGTGCAAAAGTTTCTATATATAGCCAAATTTCTAACAGGGTTTGAATTGAGTTTCTAACTCGAGTAGTTTTTTTAAGCCTGTATTTCAATTGGACTTTTTGGCCTGACCCAATAAATCCCGAAGCCCTGTTAGGACGGCCCTAAACGTGTCGGGTAACCCGTTTTGTTAGCTCTACTCTCTCTCTCCCCCTCCCTGCCCCCCCCCCCCCCTATCGATTTCACATGTCTGTTTCTTCTGGGACTTGGAGGGTGGGAATGTGATATCCATCTGAGTTGTAGAACGCAAGTTTATGGTCCCCTCAATTAATCTAACTAAAATGCTTTTTTTTTTACCATTTTCCTACCATGTTATTAGATTATTTGACAAACTAATATTATTTTAATTTATGGTGTTCCCCCACACCCACCCACCCAAAAAAAAGAGACAAATTAAAACCTAAAAAACAGGGATAAAAAAGATCATATGCGTTACTATTTTGTACGATGTTTTTTTTTCTCTGTCTACTTTTTGTTAATTTTTCTTCTAATAAATCTACAATTTTATTTTGAGTATACTTACCAATTTTTATTTTAGAAGAGGCTAAACTAAGTCACCTGAATTAGCATTAAGGAAACTTAAACCTGAGATCTTGAGGAAGAAGCATACTTGAAGGTCCTAAGCCAAGACCACCAGATCAACCCAAGTGAGTTTATACTTATTGATTAATGATTCTCATACTAAGCATAGTTATAAATTGTCCATAAGTCCTAACTCGACTGCCAATTACCGAAATTGTTAAGTCAGAGGCCATAATCGAGGTTCGAACCCAAACACCTCTACTTGCATGTGTGAGTTTATAATAGCTTTGTCATTTCGTCTATCTACCAAAAAATATAGTTTTAATTTTCTTTAACAAACAAGAAAATATTAGTTTAGGGTTTCTCATATACCTTTTGTATTTAAACAATTCTTTTTTAAATCAAATTATGTTCTTTATACTCGGTCATCCTGACTTTAAATTCTTGGCTACACCCTTGTATGTTTGTATTATTGTATATACACCTTAAGTTAAGGAGAAAAACGACAATAATATGATAGATGTAACAAGTAGATGATGTGATAGAGAGAGAAATAAAATGAGTTTTATGTTGAATTAATAATTCATAATTTCCCTCTAATAAGGAAAGCTTTGAATGGAGAAAGATTTTCCTAAATATCAATGCAGGGGATTATGATATATAGTTGGTAGAACCATGTTCATGTTAACTCCAAAAGTTTGGTCTACCGGTAAAATGATAAGCTTTGAACTTGAAAGTCACGTAACACAATCCAATCACCCTAAATTTTTATTGGAAAAAAAGGGAAACAATGTTTTTTTTAAGGAAGAAAGGGAAACAATGTGAGTTAATTTTTCCTTTCCATATATGTTTCACAGAAAACAATGTGTAACTCATCAAGCCAACTTGACATGATGTGAGGAATCTCATCATAAAAATATGTACCATCCATGAAATTTTTAGAACACAGCCAAACAAAAATATTATGCTTAAGTACTGATCTATGATGTATTTCTGGGGTTGGTGTTACTGGTTTTCAGCCTTGTTGCTTTTTGACTTGATGTATATTTAGATTAACGGTAAAATTATTCCTAATCTTTCTTTTTACTTCTTTGATGCTAACAAAACAAAACAAAATGAGAGCACTGAGCATGCAACTTGAAATAAATGGATCCTTAGTTTAGATTGTCGACAGTGCTGAAGAGATTCCAATTGTGGTTCCTATACTTGTTAAATGCGATATATAGCCAGACATTGGATGATGGAAGCAATGTAGTAAAGTACGTAGTGGCATGTGATTATGTCTATTTTGACTTATAAAGTACAAGTTATCTAGATGTATGTGCGGACAACATGTGGCTGAAAATTGGAAACAGAGAAATTTTAACATTTCAAGGGAATTTCTACCATATACCCTTAAATTAAGGTGCACCAGTACACCTGTTTCATAAATCAATAAACTAACTAACATTTTTATGTAATAAAGAGCTATTTGTGATATTTATATTTTAGAAAATATTACTCCATCTGGTCCTATTTATAAGAAAAAATTGACTTTTTAGATACATTGAATAATTGATTATTTTGTCTTGAATATAGACTAAATACATCATTTATACGATGAATCAAAAAAGTCAAATGTTTCTTATAAATAGGAGTGGAGGGAGTATTTCATAATAACAAACATCATTTAATTGTTTATAAGAATCATACTAATTTTTTTACATTTTATCAAAAAAATAATCAATATTTATTATTATGAGTAATAAAAAAAATTTTAAAAGTTGAATTTTGCTTTGCCAACACTTTTGAGAAATAAAATAAAATTAGTATAATTATAAATGATAGAAAATATTTTTTTTTCTAAAAAAAATAATTCATTAAACTATTAATTTAAATATAGGTGTGCCGGTACACTCAAATTTGTCGAGTGTACCATAGAAATTGCCTTTTATAAAACCAAATATCACCTGAATTGAAAACATTTTTTTTTTTGCATTTTACTTACTCCCTCCTATCTTTAATATAAGAAAGTTTCTTAAAAAAAAATTGGTTTTATTTATAAAAAAAATGTTACAACGTTTAAGATATTGTTATTGCTTAAAAGACTTTTATCCCCTATCTAATAATTGTCTATTTAATATTAATGAGATGTATTTAACGTTTCACAACTTTTATAAGGGTATATTTATAATAATATTTAAAAAGTTACAATTATTAAGAGTAGCTTTGGTTTTGATATTTTTTTTCTTCTTATAAAGAACAAAAAGAGTAATTAATTAGATATGAAGAAAAAGAAAAAAAACAATTGCCTCATTTTTTATGACTATTTTAATAGTATGAATGAACAATCATAGAAATCACATAATTAAGTGCAACCTGGACCGAGTATCAACATTCCTATGTAAAAAAACGAGTATATCTTTGCAAACGAGTATGTGAAAAACAAGCATGTGAAAAATGAAAAAATGAGCATGTGAAAACAAGCATGTGAAAAATGGATGCAGGGATTCTATGTAAAAACCCATGAAAGGTCTTTGAAATTAGTAATTAATCACATTTAATGTAAGTACTGTAGGAATTCTATCTCATAAATAAAAACATGTCGGCACCATGAATACACGTTTGCCGTTTAGAGAAAGTTTTTTCAACCAAAAGTAGTAATAACTGCTATGCTTAAATACATTTTTCCCCCTCTATTTCAAAGTTTATCAGGTTTTTTTGTCCTCCAATTTTAGGTGTTGGTGAAATAGAAATGCTTTGAAGCTATACAACCTTTCATAGAAGGTGGCTAATTTTTGCTGCTATGTTGTTGAGTCTGGATTTTCTTTTTCTTTTACTTTCTTTAATAAAAAAAAATTCTTGTAAAAAAAAACATACTAATAAAAAATATTGTCAAGATAAATGTTAGCACAGAAAACCAATTTGATTTTTTGATAAGAGAATTTTATTAACAGCAAGCTAAAGCAGCAACTGTTAAAAGCTGCAAACAAGACAAATACAAAAACACTATCAGGTAATACCCAACTCCACAAACATGAAACCCAACTCCAACAAATACAGCTAAAAAAATTGTTGGAACATTAGAGTGATGTTGGAAAATAAATTGAAAGATTAAACACCAAGTAATTATACTTTCATCTAATGTTGTGTGAATTGAAAAAATAGAGTGTGGGGGTCCCACATAAAATAGAACTCACACATTAGTAGTGTTTAAATTGTGGTATTTAATTTTAAATACTTGATAATGATAAAAATAATAGTAATTATTATTTTTGTTTGAGAATATCACTTCCCATAAATTTAGCTTATGGTCGTTGTGTTAAGAATAAGAATTTAATTGAATTTCTTATATTTCCTTCATTCAAATCCAATAGTTTGTTTCCTCCACTTTTGTGGATTTGTTTCTTTTAATCCTATCCACAAGTGTTGTTGAACTGATTAATGGATAAACTTTATTTTAAGCTTATCCATTAGAGTAACTGTTGTCGCAATTTTTGCTAAAACAGTTACAGAATCTCTATATAAATAGAGAACTTCACTCAGTTCAAAAAACACACCAAAGAGTTTCATTGAGTTGTCGGGAACTCTTTCTTTCTTCTCCCTTTCTTGACTTGTGTTGACGAGTCTTCCTTCTCTTCATCTCCTTTTTTCTGTCCCTTCGAAATTAAGAGTGTTCTTAAGACCATAGTCCCTTTTCAGTTTAATGTCCCTTCGGAATTAAGAATGGTCTTAAAAACATAGTCCCTTCGATAATATAAGTCCCTTCGGAATAAAGAGTACTAGTAAGATCATAGTCCCTTTTGGAATAATAATGTCCCGTCGGAATTAAGAATGATTTTAACAGTATATAAATATTTTTTCAATATTTAAATTGAGGAGAAATCAAAAGGTGGAAATGGTGGTATCACCATATTTGAGTGGTCGTAGTGCCATATTGATACATTGGAGAAATTAAAGTTAGAATGGTGGCAACACCATATATGAGTGGTCTCAGCACCATAACAGAGTGGTAACAATACCATATTAAAGTGGTTTCAGTATTAAAGAGTGGTTTAGTACCATATTTGAAGGTGTAAATCTCGAACGGTTTTCTACAGTGCAGTAGTTAACCGCACAGTTGTAGCTGGGCTTGTTTTATCCTAGAGGCGGCGTGGTTGATAGTCTGTCTTGCACAATTTTGGGCAGTGCCACGAAACGTCTTAAAGAGAGCGACCTGGTCGTGACTCAACCTAGTAACAACTTCGGTAGATGATAGAATTTGGAAATCCAAATACAACAGTTTGGAAATCCAAAAACAACAATTTTAAGACGTTTCGATCTACTATGTCTACCGAAGAAGTTATTTATTGAGGTTGAGCTGTCCCTAAACACATTAAGAATAAATCAAGCTATTGAATTACATCTTTCAACTGAAACAATGAAGTGCTTGTTGTTTCAAACAACAACACTAAAATTGACCAAAGTGCAATGTTGACCTTACTTGACATTAGAAGCCATGTACGCTCCATTTCACTCGGCATGGCCTGTTTACCTTTTATATTAAGTAAGAATATGTTGTTAAAGAACTTTTATGCAATTACATAAAAGTATGAACCCGACGTTGAATATGACTTTACTCTTGCTATTGAAAATTCAACACTGGCAGCAAATCTTTCATTGGTTACTACTAAAAATTGGATGCAAATAATTTGCTTTGGATGGAATTGCTGAGTATGGTTTCGGTTGTTACTTAAGTAAAATTGCTCTATACTACTACCTTGGAATGACCATTTGCAAGAATCTGCAAAACTCTTAAACTTGCGATTATAAGAAAGTGCTAAGATATGGGATCTTGGCTGCTATAAAAGTTTATGCAATTGAATTTCATACGAAGTTAGTTGCTTTAAAATAAGAAAGAATCTGAATTTCAGATTTCTATTGAATAAGACTGAGTTGACTCAGACTTAAAAGAGAGACTTGTGTATCATGCATTCCTTTGGGAAAGACTACGTCTTTGATGGTATGATCAAAATTAAATTCTCATTCTAGTTTATTAGTTGTGTGATTTTAATAATTGACATGTCAAAATTTATTATATGAACAAGCGTTTAATTTTAAACTCGAGTAACTTGGACTTAATTCTAAGTTATATGATCAGACAATTTTATTTATTGCAGTTAAGATATATGAACCAAAAGTTCATATAAATCAGAATTTAGAGAATATGAATCTCTACACATAATACATTATGATATGTGTGAATTTGATGGCACATAAATTAGAAATGATAAAATGATATTTTTATCATATTTATTGATGACTGTGAATTTTGAAAATTAAAATTGATATGCTTGATATGTTCAATTTTTATAACAAAAATTGAAATTTATAGAGTACCCAAGTCTAAGAACAAAAATTCTAATTAAGAAATTTTTGAAGAAAAGACAATCCAACTTGTCTTATTTTTTTTAACATGGGATTGTCTGGACTATATCTGAATTTTGGACCCCAATAGAGTTGAACTCACTAGTAGAGCCTATAAATGTGTATTCATTGGGTATGCAATAAATAGCGAAACATATAGGTCTATGACCTAAACGCTAAAGTGATCATAGAATTAAAAGATTGCCAATTCTATGAAAACATTTACCCCTTTAACTAAAGAATAGTGGGGGCACTGGTGGGAGAACGACATTAGTGGGGGCAAAATAAATTACTTTTTAAAAATTAAGAACTAGTGGGGGCACTATATCTGATC
>Ga0315915_1003965_pt1 | contig 18760 bp, 8 predicted proteins | sample MpolbnodulesMG_FD_207738 | JGI IMG/M metagenome (GOLD analysis project Ga0315915, IMG submission 207738) | Medicago polymorpha root nodule microbial communities from Los Angeles, California, United States - branched nodules | ecosystem: Host-associated > Plants > Roots > Nodule | place: USA...
AAAAAGGATGCACATGAACAGAAGAAGAAGAAGAAATGGTGAAGAGGAGAAAAGAGGGAAGAAGTAGCGGTTTATGAAATAGAAAAAATAGGGATAAGATTGTAATTGATTTATTAATGTATTCCATTCCATTGCATACACCCCAATTTGAGAGGAATGAAAAATTGAAGGAATGAGTGGTATTGGATGGAATGGGTTCCATCACATTCCATTCCATTCCATCCATTTTATACAAAACCAAACAATGGAACCTCACTGTATTCCACACCATTCCATTCCATTCCATTCCACCATTTTCCATCAATCCAAACATAGCCGTAAGGTTGAGTAACATATAATAAAAAGACTTGCATACCTAACGTCTTAAAATTTTGAAGGTTTTGGATACATGAAGAATATAATTATTGAAGATAACGTTTGTAAGGAGTTAGTCATTTTAAGTTTTTTTTTTTTTTTTTTGCAATAAATTAGGCTTTTAAGTCATAAAATATGTTCACCATTACCATTTTTCATCAAACTCGGTTATATGGATGTTTAATGCAAAGAAAATATTTTTACAATAAATTGGTTTACTTAGATGACCAATTTATTACAAATAAAAAATTAAAGGATTAATTTATTGTAAAATAAAATTAAAAGACTAATTTGTTATAAGTGTGGGAGATACCTAGTATTCCAACAAGCTTTGCGATATGAAACTTCTCTGTAAAATTTAAAAAAACATCAATACTCGTAATCCCTTCTGAAGGCTTTTTGATTGGTTTTAACTAATCTGATGCATATCATCTACTTCATGAGCCTAAAGTTATTAGTCAAGGTTTGAGTCTGGAAGTTGATCAGATTTGAAACTCACACTAATGTCCACTTTATGTTTTTCTTTGATACATATATGTCAAAGATTATTATTGACTTTAAATCTAGGCATTTGGCTGCTTTTCTAACAAGAGGTTTCAATAGTTCTATCTTGAGATGCATGAGTTTGACCTCTTATCTTACATGTATCCATTTTCCATCTCATACGTGTAGTTCTTGCCCATTTAAGATTTATGTTAAAATTTTGCGGCAAATAATATTGTGCTGAAGAGAAAAGGGAATTATGGGAATTGTCATATCTGATTTTCGTGCATTGGATGATGAATACATTTAAGTTACACTACTTATTTTTTCAATCAACCTACTTTTTAAATATTGTCAAATTATATTTGAATGAGATGAAAAAACATGCATGTGAACCAACACGGATTTAAGCTACAAAATGGGGCAGTTGACCCCACAAGTTTTTAAGTTATGCCCCCACATAAGTCCACTAGTCATACTTAAACAAACCAATATTATTTGTTGAAATATTGATACGCTATATATATATGTCAACTCTTCATAGCACCAAACCTAAAATAAAAAAATTAAATTAAACTCTCTTCAATTTGTCTCTTGAGTTTATGTTTGACCACATACATAGAAAGTTAAATATTTGATAGTAGTAAACAAAATCTTACAACACTTTTTAAAACATTCATATAAATAGAGAACAATTATAATTATTTGATGTGAAAGTGTCTTTAGTTTTTAGATATTCAATGTTAATTTTTTTATAATTAATCTCCAACTTTTTACTTAACAAAAATTATCATTGTTGTTGTTTATCACTTGCACTTATGTATAATTTGTTGTGAATTCATATCAAAATCACATCAATACTCTCTGATATGTAGATCAAAATTAGCAGCAACCAATAACCAAGGTACAAACACAGACAAAACGATAAAGGAAACTGAAAAACATGGCGAATAAGAAACTGAAAAACGCGCACGTGCACGTTGCGCAACCCTCTCTAGGCATCAAGCAGGAGGCAGAAGTTGGACATGTTGTAAACCTTCAACAATTATGCATCGCACAACACCCCTTGCGCATGGTGCAATAAACCAAAGACCACACAAAAAGTTTTCAAAGCACAATTCAAACAAAACATTTGAAATGAATAACCATGCCCCCACCAGTTAAAAGTTCTAGATCTGTCCATGCATGTAGAATAAGTGATACATCATTACCGTAACGTACATATGTATTTTTGTAATAGAATGCGTGAAAATGGATAATTCTATACATGTAATGGAATATGCATATATACGAACCGACAAAATGTAAAAGATTAATCTGATGCAACTACAACCTAACTAACTGCAAAATGTACATTAAGCAATGAATATTTTAGGGTTATGCAAACTATTTCTCTTTTGGAATTTCACGTACTTTTTAGGTAATTTGTCCTCTTCCGTTGTGATGTTCGCAGTTCCGTTTTGTGTAAGGTCTAAACACATACATGGTCAATATAAGGGCTAAACAAGGACTTGGACAGCGTCTAAGGTCTAAGCATTTTTTTGTTTTTAAATAAGCAAGGTCCAAGCATTTCCCTATCTTAGTATCTTTATATACACTGCACAACTTAGAAGAAGAAGAAAAATAAAATATTATAGCGGTGTGAAGAGAAGAAAACTAATTCAAATATATTCTTGAGTATATCCAATCGAAAGTAAAAAAATATATCAAGTAACAAATATCGAAGGCTGAAAAAAGTCATACAAAATACTATAAATTTGTAAATAGTAGACCTTAAGAATGGCTCACTGTTGAATTGTTATTGCTTCTATTTGCAGTCATACATTTCTTTTTAATATAACAAGGAAAATAATTTTATAAAAAGACTGAATCAAGCACAGGATGGGTAAAAGTCTAAAGGCACATGCATAGCCCAGATGGGTTACAGAAGTATTGATACCAAAATTGGTTATCTATGAAATACCTTCATTAATATGAATTATGATAGTAATACAAAATCAACTTCACATTTTTGTCAATGTCAACTGATAAAAAAAATTGCAGCATTGATCTGGTAAAGTCGTAACAAATAAAATAATATCATGTGTTGAGCATTTGACTTTTTTTTTTGAGAGGAGCATTTGACCTTTTAACAACATAAAAAAAAAAATATAATAAACAACATGACCAATATTTATCAACAATTTTATTTGCAATTCACATTCATATGTATTACCGGAAGCTAACTATTGAGGGAAATAGATTTGAATATAAAGTTCTTACATTTAAATATTAGTCCACTCCTTCTTCTCTTTTGTATCCTCAACCTGCCCTCAGATGTAAGGTAGATACATTCCATATTAATAGCCCTTCTGACCTTATATGTGGCCCACCTAAGTTGGTGACTAGGAGTCAAGTAGTGGGCTCCGGAAGTTGTGTCCAAATTGCAAGACATTGGCCAACAAACCATGGCCTAATAGGCTGGACAAATCATCAAAATGACCTTTTATTTTTGGGTACAATCATCAAAGGAATTTAAAAAAATATATTGTTTTTATTTAACGGAAAATTAAATATATTACTAATAAAATAAAATGATGCAAGTAGTATTACGTATGAGAGTAGTATAATGCAAGTAGTACTAGTATTATTACATAAGAGAATAGTGCCGTATGAAACACACAAAATAAAAAAATACGGCAGAGAGTTGAAAATTTTAGAAAATTAATGTTTAATGTGTAACTGTATACACACAAATATATATTAGTCAATGCTTATTAGGATATAGTAATGCCAATAGATAGTATAACATATTCAGAAATTTCAAATTATCTTTCATTCTCTCTCAAGCTTGATGTATGGACAAAAAATTATAAGACGTCAACGGAGTTGATCCCTAGATTGTCTCTATGTATGCTAATTAGACTATAGAAAAGAAAAAGTTGTCTATATTTTGTCACCTAATTATATCCGTTTAAAAGTACCAAGTATACAACAAGTGGACATGTATAATTGTATATTATATGTGCTAAGTTTCTGGCAAATGAAAGTTCAATATTGCATATCTTCCACTTGCTAACCTACCTTAGCCTTCCTTATTTTCTAAATCTCGATGACGCAATTGTGTAATACTTAATAACGAGTTGTAAATAAATAAGTAGATATGTGATCTGTCTGTGTTTCCAAATTGAGTTTATTAGATATTTGAATGACTAACATGATATATATACTCTCTTAGGTCTTTTCCATTGACCCATCTTAAATGCAGCAGCCGTTTATTTTATAAATTGTATTTTTTTGTCAAATAAATTGCATAATTCAATTGATTAATATTATTTTTTTGGACAAAAATTGATAAAAAGATCATTTTACCACAAGACTGTGTTATCAGATTAATTATCGGACTTCGAACTGATAAAAAAAATCATATTTTTCAATAAAAGACAACTGTATATAACATGTATAGATTTTTTGTTTTTGGTGAACAAATAACATGTATAGATTTAAGGGTTAAATATGTTTTTAGTCCCTATAAATATACCAACTTTTCGTTTTAGTCCCTCTAAAATTTTCCTTCAACTTTTAGTCCTCCAAAAATTTTCCATCTTTACTTTTGGTCCCTCTTTTAAAGTAAACTCATATGTAGAATTCATATTTTTGAATAAAATTTTGCAGAAAAATTCATAATATTATAAGAATCTCTCCCAAAAAAATTTAGAACTTTTTAACAAAACATGAATTTAAAATGAAGTTTTATATTTTTGATGGTTAAATATTCATATTAAATTTATGTTTTGTTAAAAAATTCTAATTTTTTTTGGAAAATATTTTTACAATATTCTACACATTGCTGCATAATTTCATTAAAAAATGCTAAAATTAACTTAAAAATAGGGACCAAAAGTAGTGATTGAAAATTTTATAGGGACTAAAAGTTGAAGGAAAATTTTAGAGAGACTAAAACGAAAAGTTGGTATATTTAGAGGGACCAAAAACATATTTAACCCTAGATTTAATAATATAATAATATAAAAATTAATCATATAATGCAAATTATATATATGCTTTTCTTTTGAAAGAATTATTCGTATGCTTTATAAGTCCGTTTTATACAGCTGAGAATTTTATTTTTATAGAAGGAGTTCTTTCTTTTTTGGACACGGCTAAAATTTTACATCTAAGAAGGAGTTTATTGTGGTTAATTACAATTTACATCTAAATCACAAAGCTTTAAAATGAGGAAAACTAGAAAACTTTCTCTGAAATTTGTGCAGTAAACCACTGAAGTTAGTCTTAAATTTGTTTGGTAGTATGTGTTTTAGTTTCTTTTTAGAAAGAAAAAACAATTGGTGCAAAATGAAAATGCGTGTACTTATATTCCTCAGATGTAATGTTAATCTTGATGACACATGAAATGATTATAGATTAATGCAAAAAATTATACTCCAATTCATCAAAGTATTTTATAGAAATTACAAATATTAAGAAACGTTGTTGTATAATAAATTTATCTGAAAAGTGTGTAATTATTATTAAATTGTCCTTTTATGCATACGAAAAAGATAATGTATTCAATAAAAATACAAAATATTTACATTATGTGATTAATTAAGTAATAAGTATACATGAAAATAAAAATTCACAAAATGTTACTCCTTCCGTTTCACTTTATATGTCATCTAGCAAAATTTGTATATTCCAAATTATATCTCACTTTATTAAAAATGAAGAAATTGGTGTGTCCTAATATATCCTAACTAATATATTTAGGATACGTTAGGATATGTATCTAACACAATGGAGCGAGAAAATTGATGTATCGGTATCATATATAATTAACAATTTATTCACAAACTAAAATTCTTTCGTTATCACTTGGAAGAGAAGACCAAGAAATATATACACTTAATCACAAGAAAAGGAAGGCTCCGGTCACCGGTGGTGGCAAAAAGTTTGACCTTAAAACAAACCCTTGTTTGTCCCATGTGACTATACAAAATGTACGAAACTTCAAAGATGGTACCACCAATCACAAATTTCTATTTTTTATATTTTAATTAGTCAAATCCTTTCAAGAGTCAAATATTCATGCAGGTCCTCTTTCTCTGGTTTTTCTATATATTAACATAAAGAGGGGTTTTGTTTGAAAAACCTAAAAGGTTTACAAAAGCAGATCAAGAAGAAGAAAAAACATCTAGTTTTTCTCAATTTCCATAAATGGAGGGCAGTCCTGGGAGATCTGGTGATGGAGATAGTGGACTCAAGGAAGATAAGAGAAGTGAGCATAGTACTGGTGATGATCATGAAAGTCATCATCATAAAAAGGAGACTATTGTTGAGGTCAAGATTACTTCTATCTTAAGCTATTTGTAATTAAGAGCCATTTTTAGCTTTTAAATCACAAAACATGTCTCTTTTTCTTTCTCTCATGGATCTATATGTTTGTTTTGGTTTATGTTGATTAGATTTGGTAGTCAAAATTAAGGGAGAGAAACCAAACTTTTATAAACGATCTTCTGGTTCTTCATCATTTGAAATCTTTTTTGTTTGATTATATCAATATTGGAACTATCTATCTACAAATCTTAAACAAAGGTTGATGTCAAATTGTTTATACAAAACTCTGTCATTTTGATTTTGTCAATCATATAAATACGTTTATATCCTTTTAGATTTCTATTACATAAAAGAACACTCACAAAGTAGAAATTAATCACCTTTCAAAAAAAAACATAATTCACGTTTATATTAAATTTTCCATAAAAAGAATTATCATTGTAATTAACGTGGGCCATGATCAGGTCGTTACTTCCTTCCCTTATCCTTTATTATCCAAAATCAACTTGCTAATAAGTGGCTATTTATTTGTGTCTTAACTCTTCTGTGAATCATAGACAAATTACCTTTCGTGCATGCAAGGCAAATAAACCTTCACAAAGAAATCCAAATAGTTAGGACATAGATTATAGGTTTTAATCGATTATTTTGTTTTTATTCTTAAAAAAAGACTTGGGTTCTTAATTTCGTCTTTTTGACAAACTTAATTTTGTTTTTTATCACTGGATATTGTTCATCCTAAATTGTTTATACTATATAGTAATTTTTACATACCATAAAAAATTAAAAATATATACCACAAGTCTTCAGTATTTATTGGGTATAATGCATGTATGCTAAATATCTCCCTCCATAGCCCAAAAAAAAGCCCCAAAAATGTTTGACCTCCATAAATTTGTTAAAAATGTCGTCTTCTTTTTTTTTTTTCTTTCTAAAGTTTGTTAAAAATATCTATCTCTATCATTTATTTGTTAAAGCATTCACCCATAATAAATAATCTGTTAACATATTAAAAAGGATGATATATCTACAATCTGGTAAATATTTTTTTTGAACAAACAATCTTGTAAATATTGAAGTGGCTAATGTTGAATTTGTTTTTTTGATAGAATTGTATAGTAGTCTTGAAATAGTCAACACCGTAAATATTAAATTGACAATAGGCGTCGGCAGAAGTAATAATACATGTACACACATGGAGTCACAAAAAACAAAACAAAACAAAAAATACATGTACACACATGTCCAATTGTGCATGTTTTTAATTTGCAAAAATCTATTGAAGATGTTATCATTTTTCTGGCATACATACATACTATAAAGGGTTTACTTTCCGTTAATATACACATTTCATGAGAGTTGACCTATGCATGTGCCACACACAAAACAAATGATATATGGAAAACATGATACTTACCCAGCACATGCAAGTTTAAATTAATTTAATTGACCAAATATGAATAGGGGAAAAAGATTCATTGGCTTCTCATGTATATACGTATAGTTCCTCATTGGAGACATGTTCACAATTGTAATTTCATTCAACTACATTAATTCTCATTTTCCTTTATGTCATTTAGTACTCCCAAGTTTAATTTTTTCAATGTAAGGAACAAGGAACCTAGCTGATTGTCTTGCATCCATGATAAGTAAAGTGAAAAAATAATGAAAAGGAAAAAAATGCATTTGTTCATGAATATATAATTAAAATGATGATCCTATATTTGCCTATGTTGTACAGGAAGCACCCATTGCTAATACAGAAAGATCAATTGAGGCTGGTCCAAGCACAATATCCTCGCCCAAAAATGATAAGGTTAATTTTATATAACATCATTATTGAGTTTTATTGGATTATTGGTGTCAACGTAGTTGAGATAACCTACATTTAGTGATTCTACTTGTTTTTCGATTAAAAAAATATTGAGTTTAATTTTATATAGTCGCGATATAAAAAATATTTTATATATGAGTCAAATTAAAAACAAATTATACCCATTTCAATTAGTACTCATGTCACATGTTGCAATTGCATGTATATAGGTTGATGAACAGCTTGAGACAACAAAAGCTCAAATGGGTGAGGTGAGAGAAGAAAATCAACGGTTAAAGATGTGCTTGAACAAAATAATGACAGAATACCGAGCATTGGAAATGCAATTTAACAATATGGTTAAGCAAGAAACAAAAAAGAACAATGTTGATCATAATGATAATAACCATGAAGAAATGAATGCAGAATCAGATTTTGTTTCTCTCAGTCTTGGAAGAGTTCCTAGTAACAATATTCCAAAAAATGATCAAGAGAAAGTTAACAAAGTGTCTAAACTAGCATTGAATAATGATGAAGAATTCAATAAGGAAGAGTTGTCACTTGGATTGGAATGTAAATTTGAAACATCAAAATCAGGTAGCACAACTGAAGGGTTACCAAATATTCCAAGTCCTGTGAATAGTTCTGAAGTTGTTCCAATAAAGGATGATGAAGTTGTGGAGACTTGGCCACCAAGTAAGACACTCAATAAGACAATGAGAGATGCAGAAGATGAAGTTGCTCAACAAACTCCTGCAAAGAAAGCTAGAGTTTGTGTTAGAGCAAGATGTGACACCCCAACGGTAAATACTTCTCTATTTCCTCGCCTCATTTTATATCAAATTCAATGTTACATGGTGCAGTTGACCGTAGACCGTTAATAAAAATAGAGAAGTTTCAAACATGCGTCAAGAAAATATTTACAAAGTACATTAAAAAAGTTTTTCTCTTAATTTAACGGTGTACGGCCAGTTGTACTATTTACCAATGTTTTAACTTCAACACACACAACTTACTAAAAATAAAGAAAGCCATTTGTTCACACTTTGATTTCTCAAAACAGATGAATGATGGATGCCAATGGAGGAAGTATGGACAAAAAATTGCAAAGGGAAATCCTTGCCCTCGAGCTTACTATCGTTGCACCGTTGCACCATCATGTCCAGTTAGAAAACAGGTACATATATATATTTGCATTACACTCTCATGTTGTAATTGAGTTTCAGTCGTTATTGATCATTTACACGAGATATAATCTAAACTATTCTTCGTCAAAAAAGAAGAAAAAATTATTCTAAACTATTCATTTATTTAGCACCTAGAAAATGTACACATATATCCATATCATATTTTGTGCTTGAGGCTACAATGACATTTAATTGAACGTTTGTATAAAACTTATTTAAATTGTATATGCATATAGTAGTTAAACTATTTCCATGTATCTAAAATGCACCACATTTAATTATGAATTTCAGGTACAAAGATGTGTTGAGGACATGTCTATTCTAATCACAACATACGAAGGGACACACAACCACAGCCTTCCACTTTCAGCAACAGCCATGGCTTCCACAACTTCCGCGGCCGCATCGATGCTATTATCAGGTTCATCAACCTCCAACTCTGGTTCAATCCCATCATCACAAACCAACAATAATCTTCATGGCCTAAACTTTTATCTACCAGATGGTTCAAAATCAAATCAATTATACCTATCCAACCCTGCACTATCATCTCAACATTCACATCCAACTATCACTCTTGACCTCACTTCAAACCCATCAAATTCTTCAACATCATCACCCTTTGTTAGATTCAACTCAAGCTACAATAACAACAATAACCAATTACCAAGATACCCTTCTTCCACTCTTAGCTTTAGTTCTCCTGAATCAAATCCCATGCATTGGAATAGCTTCCTCAATTATGCTACTACTCAAAATCAACCATATAGTAATAATAGGAACAATAATAATCTAAGCACTTTAAACTTTGGTAGACAAAATACAATGGAAAGTATATACCAAACCTACATGCAAAAAAACAACAATAGTTCAAACATTTCACAACATGTAGGTTTACAAGATAGTACTATATCTGCAGCAACAAAAGCTATCACAGCAGATCCAACTTTTCAATCAGCTTTGGCTGCAGCACTATCTTCGCTCATCGGAAACACTAATCAAGGGAATCAAAATCAAAGTGCAGGAGAAAATTTGAGTCAGAAAATGAAATGGGCTGAAATGTTTCAGGTTTCTTCTACTTCATTGCCTTCATCAAGTTCTAAAGTAAATGGTTGTGCTTCAAGTTTCTTGAACAAAACGGCACCGGTGAACAATACACAGAATGGAAGTTTGATGTTGTTATCTCCTTCTTTGCCATTTTCTGCACCTAAAAGTGCTTCTACATCTCCTGGTGGTGATAATAGTGACAATACCAAGTAATTGGTGATTATTTATTTCAATGTAGCTACTTAGAAAATTCTATACTTTCTTTTTTGATTGGATTGATGTAATTAGAGAATTGAATTTTAGTGTATTATTTTGTATCTTGTTTTATTGAAATAATATGTTTTTTTTTTTTAATTATGGAATATCAACAGGAATCAACTCTCATTTAGAATGTCTTATTTGTCTAGATAAATGTACATAATTATTCTTTGAAAATTATTCATTGTGATAAATAAAGAACATATTAAAAACTCGAGTAATAAAATTGAATGACATGAAAGTAAAAATTGGAAATTATGAAAGAAAAAAAATACCAAAAACATGATTTTCAATCTCATACACACGTAACTAACAACCAAAGTCCAAAAAAGTTTTAACCGTCAAAGAAGCTTCGTCTTCACGTTTACAAATTGTTGAAAATTTTGTTATGCACAACATTTGCAGTGTCGGCTCATTAACATGATAATATCCACAATGGCCTAGTTACTATGTCCTACAAAACTACAAAGAGAATCATTTATCTTCAGGGTGTAATCCCCATTCATAAATCAGAATCATCAAGTTCCTGCAACAAAAAAAAAAAGCAAAAAGTTAGAAAATATTTATAAGTTCCTTAGTTATATATAAGTGAAATAGAACCGGACATACAATATTAAAGACAAGTACGCAAACCTCCTCAGAAACAAGACAATGTCAATATTGTTTTAATCTTCTCAAAACCAGCTTTGCATAAAAAAATATGTTTTGGATCGGTTCTTTATAAAGTGAAATGGACATAAAAGACTCATGAATAACTCGCTTCCCAAAGTAAATATTTTAAAAAGTCCCCAATAATTCATAATTCACTTCCCAAACTAACAAGTCAGTGTCAATACAAGATGCACGAATTATATCGACTATAACATATCAACAATATAATATTTATAAAAAAAACTATTGTTCTCAAATAAGTCGCATGATAAACATTGATCCACATTAATCATAGCACGATAATAATATTTTTTTTAGAAAATCATACATCAACCATAAGTTATTTATTATAAATTAAAAAATACTTCTATAAAAAACACATTTGACGTTACATTAGTATCGCCACTGTCTTCGTTAGTTACTAATATCAATGTTTCCATTGAAGTAACCCTTTGTATAACAATATACAATTAACCACGTGAAAACAAAGACGTTGACATACACGTACCAACATGTTTTAATGATTGACCTTGATTTTTATTGATAGTGATTGCAAATGAAACAACCAAGAGAAATTGTCTCCGTAAAAACATGAAAGAAATTCTCGTGTCAAAAGATAACATTGGCATAAAAAATTTATCACGTCATATTTTTTAAGTAATAAGTTCTAAAAATATATAATTATGACATGATACCTAGAATTTTTTTGGTTACATGAGAAAATCATGATACCTAAAATGGTAGAATCACAAAATTTAAATGTCGAAATCAATCGACACTTATCCCATAAAAAAAATTATCAACACATAAATTAAAGAGTAGGATTTATCTTATATGGATACAGTACAATGGTGACCATTCTACTTTTACTTAAATTTAATGAAAAATGATCTTTATACACCATATTTTATGTACTAAAAATGAAAAATGTTAATTATTATTTTATTTTTAAATATACTAATTTTAATAAATTAATCATTAGCTTTTCAAAATCAAATTACTTTTTGTTTATTTTTTAATTCTACTAGCAGAAAGACGGGTAAACATGTGTCTGTTTTTTCATTCTTTTTATTGCACTAACACGTGTAAATTATGAACGGTATTTTATATGAGATATTGATTTTGATTAAAATTATAAGTGCAGTTGTTGTTAATTTAAAAATGTAACAAATCCAACAAACGATGTTAAAAATAATTTAACAAATATAATATAATTTTTTAATCTTTTTTAATAACAACAACAATATAACATTAATATAAAAGAATTGTTTAAAGGTATTTGTAATAATAAAAATGTCAGTCCAAACTCGTGTTAATAACAACAACAATATAACATTAATATAAGAGAATTGTTTAAAGGTATTTGTAATAATAAAAATGTCAGTCCAAACTTTTTTTTTTATTAAGGAAACTAAACTCATATTTTTATTGCAGTCGATTGTTCCTAATTTAATGAGATTTAACTATTTTTTAATTAATAATTTAAATAATATTATAAAAATGATAAAATAGTAAACAAAATACTTTAAATGCATAGTTTTAAAAATCAGCTCGGTCATCAACTCGGTAAGGGTACTGGGTCAATGAGTCATTGGTCGAACCACTGAGTCACTGGTTGAACCGCATGACTTAATCAGATTGAATCGGATGACTCGGTTATATAACTCGTCTCAATAAAAAAAAATTGTGTTAAATTGGATTAAACCGGGTGACTCAACATTATTTTAAGAAAATTACACTTATAAAATGTCACAAATTATTGAACTAAAAGATTGGTAGATAAATAAGAAACACCCAACATTTTTTAGTAAATATAAAATACCTTACGTTTAACAATATTTTGATGAAAATGCCATTATTTACAAATAAACATGTATGTTACAATTTTTTTTGAAGGAATGTCATTGCTAATCATGTAAATATAAATATAGTAATAGTTTATTAAAAAATATATAAAATACTAATAGTAACATTACGTTCTTTCTTCTGTAAAAAAAAAAAAAAGCATTCCATTATTTCAAATCAAAATTTAACTTACAATATACTTTATAATTATACTTTAAAAGTTTACAGTTTGACAAAAAAAAATCTTGATGGTGTGCTGGTAAACTTGTTTTTTTTTCATTCTCATGTACTCGGTTCGATCGCATAAATCCAATTCTTTTTCAAAAATTAAAGAAATGAAATGATTCCATATTTGAGTTTGACATGTTGTCATGGAAAAACGTTGTGCAATAAAAACAGACTCATAATTATTATTAAGCGTGTTTAATTAGCATTAAGAGTGTTTAAAGTGTCATAACGGATTCAGTTAATGCACAGCTAGCGTTAAAAACCGAACCGGTTTCAAAAGCCGGCCGAGTCCACCGGTTTTCAACGAGTCTAACCGATTTACGTCGGTCTGATTACATGACCGATCTAATAGATTGATCGACCCAGTGTGCTAACCGGTTCGATCGGCCAGTTCGAGCTGGGTTTTAAAACTATGTTCAAATGAATTATAATATTGAACAGGGAAAAAGTCAATCCAAATTGATGTCTTTTCAATTTCTATTATTTTAAATTATATTTTATAAGGATAAATTAATATTATATTTTCTTATCTTATTTTTGCTAGTTTCTAACTCAACTCATACTCAAGATAAAAATTGTAACTAGAATGACATGATAGGATAAGTTTCAAGATTAATTTAGCATATTCTAGTGTGTCGTCAAACATTGGATTATAACATAATTTGATACAATTATCATATTATATCTTTTATCCTTCCTACAAAATGGGCCCAAATTATTATAGAAATGTATTAGAAAATTGTTCTTCTCAAGTAAGAAATTGCTCATTCGCACTTGAAAAATATGTTAAAAAAATATGAATTTTCTGCCTCCAAGCACAAATTTCTTCAACTTCAAGCAATTGGTCATGATCCTTTTGCATTGGTATTTTTGTTTCAAATGTTCGATTTTTTTTATTTTTATAAAAATTGTGAAATGATAGTTTTTTAGGTTGATGAAATTGTAAGTTTGTTTGGATGTTAATGATCAAAATGCTTAAAAATTGGATTGTGAAAGTTGATTAGAGTAAGTTTGAGTGCAATGTGGTAGTTTAGAGATTGAAATAACACAATGAACTCATAATGTATATGTTGAACTTCACGTGTTTGATGAAATATCTCAATGAATTTTTTATTGATTATTTCATTGTATTGTGTTGTATAGATATATCTGACAAATCAAAGAGTTGTCGACTTGACAGGGAGACCATGACCTCCGGTGCACATAGGAAAAGGCAGGTTGCGAACCCTCCAAAAAGGTGATGCAGTCATAGGAGTGGCACAGACCCATCACTATGAGGAGGAGCAGTATTACCATGTTGTTGAGGAGCATTATGCATAGTATGAGGAGCACTACGAACAACCTCAACAATTTGAACAACCACACCACGAGGAGGAGGATGAGCCTTAGCATGCCACCTTCTACGTCGTTTGCTACAAATGTCGCCTGCAAGCTCCACCCTCACCGGATTATTTTCCCGGGGGCCTTACGGACTTGTCACTTCTACGTCGTTTGCTACACATGTCGCCTGCAAGCTTTGGAGCTACATTGAAGTAAGTCTAACAGTTTGTTTTTAATGATTGAAATGTTTAATTTAATTATAATTTTAACGGTTCAAATGTTATATTGAAATGTTTATTTTAATTATTGTTTTTTAATGGTTCAAATGTTATATTTTTAAATTATTATAATGTTTATATTTTTAACGTTTTTTTTTATATTTCAGACTCAAACAACGCATTATGTAAAGGTTGTATCACATGGGAGGAAAATTAAGGCTGGCTAGTTGGAACTTCCAGAAGAAACTTCAGATTGGTTCTAGAATAGATTGAATGCAGCTGGTTTTGCCCCACTACTTCAGACCAGGTTTGCTAGCATCAAGAGTGTCCTTATGATTGCATTGTCAGAGAGATGGCATAAGGAGACCAACAACTTCCATCTACCTTTTTGGTGTGTCTTCTACACATCCCAGTCAATGGGAAGCTGATTAGACACAACGACCAAATCACTTATGAGTACGATATCAAACTGCTTGCTGGGAAACTACGAGGTGGTTTTGTTGGTATTCTCTGGCTGAAGAGGTTATATGAGAAGTACCTGAGTCGGGCCAATGAGTTTGAAGAGCCAGCTAATAGTGGTGAGGAGGAGGCGGAGAGAGACCTCACACGCGATTGTTGCATCTTGACTTTCATGTTGTACTTAGTCAGATGCACCATTCTCTCCAACAAAAACATCAAGGTGGTATGGCTTGAAGGAATGCAGAATTCAAATAGGGTGCACGAGTGGTCATGGGATGGGATGGGATTAACTAATCTCTACCACCAGCTTTCTGAGGCTAACGACCCTGGAAAAGGCTCTATCGACGAATACTTGTCTCTACGGGGTAGAAATTTAATTTGTTGTGTATCATATTATAAACGTGTTGATACAAGTGTGTTTGTATATAGATGTGTTGATATAATTTGATGAATGATAACACGTAAAATACACTACTATTTTAGCTCAACTTATACATGTTTTGATCTCGGTTTTATAGAATTTTGCAATGTTATGCTGGTATTGTGTGTCTATTTCAGGTATCTGTTGATTAAAGGTCCATGCGCGTCAAAATGATGAAAAAACGATGAAAAAAAGGAAGAAAGCTCACAATCACCAGAAAGTCCACAAATTAGATGAGAAAGTCAATGCCAGGCATGACGGCCGTCACGACACATGACTGGCAGACTGTCACCCCATGTGACACCCGTCATGGTGTTGAGTTGAAAAAGTCTCCCCATGTTCAGTAGCAGTATTTCCATTTTCCAGCATTTCCTCCACTACAAGGGACAGGACCAGAGGCAACTCAGTTGGAGTTTTTGGCCTATAAATAGACCTGGAACAATCAGTATAAAGACACCAAGCTTTTTAGAGATAAATTCAGCAATTTAGAAACTGCTTTTTAGAAGCTTTCAGTTTATTTGTTTATTTGCTACGTACAGTTTCAGAACCTTTGATTACTTTGCAAAGATTGGAATTAAGTTGTAACTTCACAAATTAATTTCGATTGCTACTTTATATCTTTGTTATTCATCGAAATCCATTCCTTTCCATTTCATTCCATTCCAATTTAGGCTTCCTTTTTTCTTTTATTATTTTTCAGTTGTTGCTGCACTTGTTTACTTCAATTCCAATTTGGAATTGTTATTGCTACTACCACGTACGTACCATTTTAATTGAGTTTTCTTGCTGGCTGTTGGTCCCTAATTAATATCATACCATTCAATTCAAAATCCTTGTTGCTGCGCATATGTTTGGTACCTGTTGCTGCGAGTTTCAAATTGGTGATAATTTGAATTGGATTTGTGCTGATTTCTTGGATCGCAGCTGATTCCTGTTGACGTGGTTTTCTCTTTATATCCAGTTTCCATCAACTAACAAGTTCTGTCCACTTTGCTTATATTGATTCATATTTTGTTTGTTTTAATTCTTTGTTGTTTCAATTGATGATGAATATTATAATTAGTATGTCTGAGTAGATTTTCATAGAGTCTGGAATGTGATGACTCTGTTAAATTGTATGATTAGTAATTGTAACGGGAATTATTTTTAAGCTTGAAAATTCTGATTTTTAACGATAAATATTTACGGCGAAAGCTGGAATAACGCGATACCGGTTTCATATCGAAAGAGTGAAACTTGTATTTGTCCGTAGAATTTTTAGGAATTAATTTTAAAATTCAGCGAAAGCGTTTTCTTTAATTAATTTAGAAATACTAATTTTCAAAAACGTTATTTTAAACTTGTAGCCGTACACGCGAAAGCTGACATCTATGAGTTTAAAATACGGTTTCGGATGTGCGAAAGCTAATGGAACCTTTAAATTACATTTCTACTAAAAATAACTTTTCAAGCGTAAATTGATTGTTTTTTCAAACGGAGTTTTGAAGTTGTAAGGCGTACGCGCGAACGCGGTCGAATAGATTACAAGGTCAAAATTCGGTGTCGTACACATGAAAGCTGGTGACCCCTTTAATTTAATTCTTTTTACGCGCGAAAATATTGTCCTGTTATATAATAAAATACAATTTAGCAAGTATCAACGATCGACGTGAATTATATTCCAGGCTCTCGTCTTTTAAAGTAATTAAAAACAAGTTATTTTCCAATTTTGCAACTAAACTAATTAGCATCGCCTTAGATAAACAATGTGACAATAGATAACGGTACTTGACATTGGTCTCTGTAGGATTCGACATCTTTTATACTAAAACCGATATTTCCGTGCACTTGCGGAGCTATCAATGTACATTAATGTGACGTTGAAATATTTCTTTGTTTGTATTTGTAGGCTTGGGCTCTAGAGCACTTCACTAGATTATATCCATGGAACCCTAATCCGGATTATTCCCCATAGTTTCCATGTGCCAACCGTTTTGTTCAGAAAAGGCCCCACATTTCACCAAGTCACCATCGAGACGTCATAGATTGGCTACTGGTGGAGGACGTCATATTCTCCACGTACGACGATCGCCGAGATGTTGTGTCATTAGCGGACATATGCTGGTACTCCGGTTGGATTATGGTCGGCAAAGGTGCAAAGTGTTATCACTTGCTGGAACGAGTTAATAGCAGTAAAGACGTGTACAAGACATTCTAAGGCATCCATGCTTTGTGGCTCCTCTTCATTCTCCCTAAATACTCCAGACCTTGTAGGACTTTATGGTTCACGTCATATCGTTGGCTGAGTCGGGTCCAATGGCAGTGGATTTGTGGATGACTGAAGGGGGTGCATTACATGGTTCTATTGAGTCTCTCATCTGATTATGACCCCACCTGCAAAGGTGGTTGTTGTACCACTTCCTAGGCCTCTTAATGAGGAGATCATTATTAAGGAGGAGTGTGCCAGAGACCGTCCCAACCCACTTCAAATCATACAGAACGTCTACAACATTACAAAAGAGGCGTTGTGTGATGGTTATCCACATGAATACTATCACAGTATGATTTTCGTGGTTGTAAATTATCGATTTTCCATGACATTATTGTTCTTATAGTAAATTAATGACATTGCTATGACATTTGCACACTCGCTTATTTTTCTACGACATTTACGTTATATTGGAATTTATTTTGATATTCCGCATTTTTAGTTGGAATTTATTTTGAAAATGGTTGAATGGATTTATTTTTCTATTACATGTGAATGATCGAATGAATGAATATAATGAATGCATGTAGTGGTACTGAATGATTGGAAATGAAAAAATTGCAAGTTTAAATCCTTAAAAAAGCAGCAACCTAAAACCAGCTGCCGTTGGGGCAACAATTGTTAACTATCATTGAGACAACGTCAATTGACTGTTGTTGATAGCGAGCGACAAAGAACTACCGCTGAAATTAATAAGGTAAATTTCAGGTGTTAATGAACAATTACAGAAGTATCTCATTCTTCTTAATACTTCTTCTAACACACTAAATTAAGGGTTAGAAAAGTGGTTAAGTCTAAGGTGAGGGAGCAATTAAGTCCCTCACCGGTGGACCACTTAATTTTTACCATAAGATGAGATCAATGGTTTAGATTAATTAAAATTAAAAAAGAGAACATTTATAATTGTCCACA
>Ga0315915_1003967_pt1 | contig 18756 bp, 10 predicted proteins | sample MpolbnodulesMG_FD_207738 | JGI IMG/M metagenome (GOLD analysis project Ga0315915, IMG submission 207738) | Medicago polymorpha root nodule microbial communities from Los Angeles, California, United States - branched nodules | ecosystem: Host-associated > Plants > Roots > Nodule | place: USA...
CCTTCCCTTTTTGAAACCAACCCCCGGACCTAATCTCTAAGGGTTTTTTCTCTCTTTTTCCCTTCCCAAAAATAAAAGTAGAAAGTTCAAAGATTGAAGGTGCAATATCAATCAATGGATTGATACCCAAAAATCACGAGCACAGAAGGTTTCAATTATTTTGAACCCTTTAGCATCGCTCAAAAAGAATATCAGTGGTACCTTTCATATTTAAGCCTAACCTCTCAGGAAAATTGAATGAAATTGATCACAAAATTGATAATCAAGAGGTGTTGGTGGTTGGGTAGGAATTCAGAATAAAGAAGTTCATTGACGGTGGGTTGGGAAGGAAGAAGTTTATCAGAATAGTTTGTTTTATTTACAGGCTAAGCCAGTATCCAGTTAAGTGATTTTAAAAAAGGGGTGATGTGGACCAATGGTTGATGGTGTGTTCAGAGGAGTGTGTTTGAGAGTTTGTCCATAGCATTTCTATAAGAAAATTCAATTTAAAGATTAATCCAATTAAATGTGTTTTTGGTGTGTCTGCATGAATATTTCTTGGATTCCTTATACAAGAAAAATGGGTAGAAGTAGATACAAACAAAATAAAAACCAACCATTTTATAACGCACACCTCCAAGAAACAAAAACGAATCCGACATGTTATAGTTCAAAACAAAACAAGATCCGCGAATGAGTTCATTAAAAAGAATGGATAGAAGTAGATACAAACAAAACAAAAGCCAACAATTTTATAACGTGCTCCTCCAAGGAACAAAAATCGACTCTAACATGTCATGGTTCAAAACAAAAACAAAATCCACAAACAAGTTCATCAAATATCATTTTTGACTTTCGAGTGGAAGAAGAGAATGATGAATATTGATTTTGTTCCACGGTTTAGGTTTAAAAAAACTTAATGGATCCAAGTTAGGCAAAGGCTACGGTGGGAGACCTCTTTAGGTCTCATACCGTGGGAGATTTGATTTTTTTCATTTTTTTTTGTAAAATGAATGTCAACCATTAGATATATTTGTAAGTTTTTTAATGATTGAGATTTGCAGGTTTTGTAACCTCTTATGATTTTATTTTTTAAACATATAAATATTGATTTTGGAATCATTATTAAAAAAACTTTTTGTTTGATACTCCCCGTTCTTTTTTAAGTGTCGTTTGAGTGAGAATTTAATGTTCTTATTTAACTGTCGTTTTGATATTTTAAGGGTATGATTTGTCAATTATACCTTTTGTCAATTACTCTTATCTTTTTCAATAAAACTAATTAATGTTATATATTTGGAAAACTAGATTATTTTTTTTCGTTATCTTAAAATTGACAATTGTTTGTTATGAAAGACAGAGTGTGCAAAAAAATAAAAATTTATTGGAGAAAAAGCTACTCCATTCGTTCGTTTTTAAGTGTCTTTTTAGAAAATTAACACTAAATTAGCAATGTGTATTTTTGCACATTTTCTTCCTACTATATCCCCATTTTAATCCACCAATAAATTCCTCTTTTTTTGCACATATTTTATCTTTTCAATAAATTTAATGTTATATTTCTCTCATAACAAACAATTGACAGCTATTATCTTTTTCTCCAACAAATTCCAATTTTTTTGCGCGTTCTCTCTCTCATAACAAACAATTGTCGATTTTCTAAATATTGTGCACATCTTTTTAATTATTTTAAGTCAATATAAAAATTATTCCAACTTCACATTAATCAAAAGTTAAGAAAAAATGAACTTTCTTCAAACTCCTTTAATCAATGAGTCTTTATTTAGTTGCCATTTTTTCTTCCTTTTGAACATTTCATTGTGTCTTTTATTTTTCTTCTCTCCAATTTGTTCTTTTACTCTGCACTTGAAATTTTTAACAATTGCTACTCATCTTATTTATAGAATTTTAACTCCTCTTGGAACCATTGATTGTAACAAAATTTTGTTTAAATTTGAAGATATAAGAGTAGTTAACAAATCGTACCCTCAAAATACCAAAAAGACAATTAAATAAGAACGAAAAATTCACCCTAAAATGACACTTAAGAAGGAACGGAGGGAGTAGTAACTAACAATTGTTTGTTATGAGAGAGACAAAGTGTGCAAAAAAGATAGAATTTTGTTGGAGAAAAAGATAGTAACTAACAATTATTTGTTATGAGAAAAAGATAACCTATTAAATTTATTGGAAAGAGAAAGTGTGTGCAAAAAAATAGGAATATATTCATGGATTAAAATAAGGGTATAATAGGAAGTAAAGGTGCAAAAATACATTTTGATAATTTGGTGTTAATATTCCAAAACAACACTTAAAAAGGAACGGAGGGAATATGTAAAACATTGCCCAATGTTTACACCACTCTTGTTGCAGATTTTAAGTGCTTATATTTACATAAATAAAATCATATATACATATATAAGAAAGTCGATGTGATAAAATATTGAAAATTCATGATTAGTAGAAAGTCTATAGTTATCCGCGGCTTATATTATGCAAGTTGGAATGGATTTTTTTTTTTTTTTAAGAAAGGAATGAAATTATTTTTAAAATTTGGAATATATTGTTAGTAGATATTATCCATATCTCCATAGTTTTAAACTTTGGAAGTAGTTTCCTTTGCTTGTTTTCTCGTTGTGCTTTATGGCAACAGACAATTAACGTTGTAATCTTTTTGGGTGGTTCTTCCTGACACATCTTGTGCTAGTTAAACCATTTCGGTTTAGTTATATTCCATTTTGTCTTCTTAAAAAAAAAAAACTTTGGAATATATATGTGGCTTATATTATGCCACATTTCTTTTTACCGAATTAGTTACACTTAAAATCAGATAAAATGAGTTTTTTTTATAAAAAAAAATTGAAATAGGGAATCAGTTACACACAAAATCGGTTAAGAAGGCCTTTTTTTTATATTTTAAATAAGGATTAGTTTGTCAGATCGACTTGTATCTAAGATTCTGATCGCCAAAATTCGAGTTTGTGGTTCATTTTTAGTTCAATTAGGTCACATCCAACGGTTGAAACGATTTTGTTTGTTATCGTTTGTCATTTGGGCAAGTTTCAGTTGACAAACAAACATGCTTCCTTGTTGACTAGGTTTCTGAAGGGATAGTTTGTCGGATCAACTTATCTCTAAGATTCTGATCGGTGAAATTCGTGTTCTTGGTTCATTCTTATTTCAATTTGGTCATATGCAATGGTGAGAATGATTTTGTTTGATAGTGTTTGTCGTTTGAGTAAGTTTTAGTGGACGGACAAGTGTACTTCTATGTTGACTAGGTTTCTTAAGGCTTGTTTGATAACCTTACTAAGACTGATTTCCGTTCCATGAAAATTTTCTTAAGATCTAAGATTCTTATCTGTGATAATCTTAGTAAAACTGACTTTTGTTATGTGAGAACCTTCTTAAGAACTAAGATTCTTATCTATGTTAATCTTATTTATGATGTATTAATGTTCAATGACTAATCAAATTGTTCATTGACAAATCAAACTCACAACTATTACTCTAACGGTAAGAATCTTGGACATAAACTATTTGGAGGATTGTGATGATTAATCAAGATATTCAAACTCTCAACTCTTACCCTAACAATAAGAATCTTATACGGGAGTACTTGGATGAATGCTCAATAACTAATGAAACTGTTCACTGACTAATCAAACTAACAACTCTTACCTTAACGATAAGAATCTTTGTCTTAAACTACTTGGATATGTCCTAAACCCCTAGGTTCACTGTTCAATGATTAACCATGATATATTAAATTTTTGTTTTAATCCATCTAAAAAATTTCTTCGACTTTTAGTCCCCAAATAGTTTTTCATTTTTACTTTTGGTCTCTCCTTTAAAGTAAACTCATATGTAAACTTCATATTTTTTGATAAATTTTGCAAAAAGGTTTATACTATTATAAGAATCTCTCCCAAAAAAATTAATTTTTTTTAACAAAACATGAATTAAATATGAATTTTTACATTTATGGCCGTTAAAAATTCATATTTAATTCACGTTTTGTTAAAAAAAATCTAGTTTCTTTGGAGAGATATACATAATATTCTACACATTCATGCACAATTTCATTAAAAAGATAAAAAAAAGTTAAATATGAGTTGACTTAAGTAAGGACAAAAAATATTGCAAATAAGAAAAAACCAAAAAAAAGAGATATTCTACTAAATATAAACTACCTAAATAGATCTTTCCATTAAATATGTGAATATAATTGTAATTATAGTGCTTATTATCCATTAGAGCGCGTAATTGATATCACATTAACCTACAATTACAAGTAATAATATAATATGTCTCACAACTTGTGCCAAAATAAAATATACATGTCTCGCACCATGCGAGACCTACTAAGGTTGTGCACGGTAAACAGAGCAAATTGAGAAACTATGTAACTATTTCGACGAACACAAATTCAACAACTACAAAGCTTATTCTTTTTTTTTTGTTGGTGATCAAAGTTTGAACCCCATGCTCACGAGGACCAAAGCTTATTCTCTCCGATTCAATGAGTAAGATGTACAACACCAGCATTTTAAAATACTGAAACTGAAATACAAAGTATTGCATTAACCAACCATGAATCCACGACCATCACCACCACTTCCTCCACCGCCACCACTACCACCGCCACCCCTAAACCTCAATACAACCCTCTCCTCTCTCACAAACCTCCTCACCTTCTCCACCCAAATCCTCTCAACCACCCCCCAACCCCAAACCCTAACCACCAACCTCATCCCCTGCCTCTTCAATCCCAACCACCTCATCCCACCACCGTCCCTCTTCCTCCACCACCTCCGCTGCCCTACCTCCCCTCGTCCTCTCCCTCACATCGATCACCTCATCACTTCCCTCTCTTACCCTAAAACCCTCCAAAACCCTACCTCCATTCACCTCTCCTCTTACCTTGATTTCACAAACTTTTTCTACAACAATTGCCCCGGCGTCGTTACCTTTTCCGAAGCTAACTCCGTCGCTCAAACCGCCACTTTTCATCTCCCTGATTTTCTATCTCGTGAATGTTCAGACACTACCGTGTGCTCACCCATACCATATCATAAACCTGCTACCATTATTCCTTCTGAATACTATTACATTACCCGTGAAATTGAATCATGGAACAATTTTCCAGTTACATACTCAAACTCTGTTTTTCGCGCAATTTTGGGTACTGGAATTGCGAAAGAGAGTGAAATGGTGAACTGGTTGTTATCGAATTCGTCTCGATATGGCATTGTGATTGATACGTCTATGCAGAGACATATTTTTTTGCTGTTTTGTTTGTGTTTCAAGGCAATTCTTAGAGATGCTTCTGTTTTGAATAATGTGTTAATGTGGTTAGAATCTCAGGTTTCAATTCTGTATGGTGTTAATGGAAAATTGTTTGTTCTTAATTTTGTGAAGAAATGTATTCTGGTTGGTGCTTCGGCTCTGCTTTTGTTTCCGTTAGGGAACGAGGGTGGTGAGTCTGTTGGTTCGAAGGAAGGAAAGAGTGATACCAATTGTATACGGGAGAGGAAGATTTTGATGCCGCAAGTTGTTGCTGCTGTTGCGGCGTTGCACGAACGAGCTTTGCTTGAACGTAAAATTAAGGAATTTTGGTTTTCTCATCCGTCAAATAACTATCAGCTGTATGTATTTGTTGTTATATTTATTTTATAATTTTGCCTTATGAAACTTGTAAAATATTAGTGTATTTTATTTTTGTCTAGAATAAATCATTTCCAGCTATATATGATTGTGGATATCATGATACTAATGTGAATTATGGCGGCTTGCTTCTATAGGAAAGCTGAGCATTGTTATTTATCTGACAAAGCTAAGGAGGAGCGGAATAAGCGCGCTGATTATAGACCTATAATTGAGTATGATTGGGTTCATCGGCAGCGTTCACATCACCAGGTACTTTTAATCTGGTTTATATAGTTTTGGAACACAGGGACACAATTTTCCATTCTGTGTTTTCCTAAATTGTTTTATTTGTCTAATAACGGCACGGTTAACGAATTAGAGTCGATAAGACTGAGGTTGGATTATGAGTTGTATGATTTTCATCCGAAGGCTTCTATTTGTTAACCGAAGTGATTTTTTTTTTAATGTCTAACCTGATGGGTTTTTACTCGTTTTAGTCACACATTTATAGAACTGAAATGCCTGGCAGATTGCAAATAAATAATTAGGGATTTAGTATTGCCGCAATCTCTGTTGCTGCAACATCAAAGGGGCTCACCAAATCCTGCATGGTGGCCGCTCCCACCTTGACTCCGATTGCGACGATGTCATAAGAATAGATAAATCCAATCCTATCCGTTTTCATTATCGACACGTTCTGTGTGTCAAATTGTCAATAGAACGGTAGTAGTTGATTCAAAATTTGTACCCAATGTTATCTTAAGTGTCGCATGTTATCTAAAGTGTCGCGATCATGGAAGTGAATATACTATTTACTTTTGTTTTACCTACAACTGACATATGTTCGATCTGTTATCAATTATAGGAAACACAGAAAGAGAAGACACGAGAGGAGTTACTGGCTGAAGAAAGGGATTATAAACGTCGAAGAATGTCTTATCGTGGCAAGAAGAGAAATCAATCAACTATACAGGTTAGACTTACTGGACAGTTATTGAAATTGTATGCTTCTATCATTGATCTTAGTAATTTATGTACCAAATCATTCGCACAAAAAAAAGGTACTGAATCATGGTTCCATTTTCTAATTGCTCATTGTCTCTATCCAAAGTTGAATAATCGTAAACATCTTTTAATTATCGTGTAGTTATTCCAGTTGGTATCAATATTATATCAATAATTAATCTGGCACCAATGGTGATATTACAACCGTTCCCCAGGGGATTTCCTTGGTGAAGGGGATTTTTGTCTGGCTCATTTGTCTTTAGCAATATTTCAGAATTAATTTTTCAAAGGAATTTTGATTCTTTTCTTTTACTTCTGACATTGTAATGATTTATTTCCGCTTAATTCTACACTCTGAAGGTGATGAGGGATCTGATAGGGGAATACATGGAAGAAATCAAGCTGGCTGCCGGTGTTAAGAGCCCTGTCAATGTTTCTGAAGACAGTGGGATGCCTCCACCTCCGCCTAAACTTCCTTCTAGTCACACGATTTCTACGGAAGTCAATAATTCAAGAGAAGTTAGTCACGACTCACCTGCAGTGACAATCAGTAACCCAGGCCATCACGAGCAACAATCTCACACGAATTATTCTGACAAAAGCAAAGTTGTACATGATGCTACTTCTAGAGATTATGAACAACGTAAACAAGGACATCAGGGGAGTCACCATTATGGAGGAGATGAACAAGGTACTGATCAAGGAAAGCATAGGAGTCATGCGTCAACAAGCCCTGAAAGACATAGAAGTCATAGTCGATCACATGAGCATAGAATTCATCATAATAAACAAGATTACTCAGGTAGAAAGAAGTACAATAATTCGTCAAGAGCCAAGGATAGGTGGCAAAATGACACACACAAGAATCACACATCAGATTCTTTCTCAAGAACTGACCCTTCAGAGTCTCGTGGTGTTGGGGAGCATGATATCTCATCTGATGACAAATATATCAAGCCAGATAAATTTTGTTGTTAGGAACTTAATTAACTGCCCTGGCAAAAACAATGAAGGCATTACATCTGCAGTGGGTAAGTTTTGCTGGCCATTCCTATTTAGAAGTTGAATATAAATTTGAATGTGATGCGCTAACTACTATAACGTAGTTTATTTGCACAACTTTGCAGTCTTAGCATACCAAGCTTTGGCGTTTGTATCAATGTATCCTCCTTTGTATCCTTAACTTTGAAAGAGCATCTTAGAAGCATTCCTTGGAGTGATTTTACTGCCCATATTATCACTATTCATTCTTTATTTTCCTTCTCAAGATAAAAGCAACAAAATGCAGTTATAGCAACCACAAAGAAAATCTATTTCCATCAATAAATGTTTCTCATTGCTTACTTAGAATTTTGTTGTTGTTTTTAGTTTAATTACATGATAAATGTGTCTCTAGGAGAAAAGAAACAAGATGTTAATGTTCTACTTCAGATATTGGCTAATTTAACTACTTGGAAAGCAATTATATAGGTTCCTATGTCTTATAAAGGCTTTAGGTATTAAGATGAAGCAACTTCAGAGTGTTTTTGGTAAATGGTTGTTCTATTTTGTCTCAATATACAGTGATTTGATTTGAATTCTTTTTAAATCTCTAGTATTTTTCTTGTCAATGACTCCCCTGTTTTGTTCTCCTCTCCCAATCACATGCTGCTAATCTTAACTGAAAATGTGCAAAGGCTGGCCGAACGTTGTCATTATTCATCTATTTATATATCGCATTAAAATTTATTAAATATTTCAGCATTATCTGATATCAGAATGCCTTTGATGGCTAACTTACTTTGCTTTGATTTCATTCAGGTAGAAAAAAAACAGAACATCTCAATATCTGTCTGAATTCCCTCTATTCTGTTTTCCTTTTCTGTTTCTGAGTTACAGGATCATCAATTGACTTCTCTTTGTTTCTACATTTTTTAGTAGTAGAGAGACTCAGCTGTGATGAAGTGACTTCAAGGTCAGGTGAGTAATGTTTTGTATGCTTAGAAATTAGGGGATAACAATGCAAAGAGTAGGGTAGCATGGTAGGTGCGGGAGGGTAGAGATAACTATGAAAATATGTCTAAACTTAGATCCTAGTCTTGCTGTTTGCATCTGTTAAAGATAGCTAATATGTCTGTTCTCTGGCTGTGCTTATTCAGGACTGCAGATGCTAGTGACTACGGAGGAAGTCTGGGCTCAGCGTGAAACAATACCAAACTTTTTTTTATTACAAGAGAAGTCTTCTCAGTTTTTTCTTTGCACAAGAGCTGAGCAGTCTTGTGTCGTAAGATGGATTATTAACTGCCTTTGCCCATTTTTGAGAACTTAACTTTATTTTGGAAGAATATCCAGTCCACAGGTTCTCTCCATTGGATAATATATTTTTCTTGTCAACATTGTTTTTTTGGTTACATTGAATGATATACCATAATACTGTGCAATATGCTCAGTACCAGAGGAACAAACTTTAGAAAGTTCGATTCTCAAGCAGCAAGAGTAACTGCTGCCATTTTACCTGGTAAAAAGTCTATTTGCCAGTTTTGTCCAGTTACTCAAGTCCATGAAGTGTATGATTTACTTTTATTTGAATTGTTAAAAACTCAGTTTTCCTGTTTTCTTGTTGCTATCATATTAAAGAATAAACATATATTTTTTATTCAAATGACTGAAACGCATGACTGAAATCGGGGAACTAAATTATAAAAGTAGTACAGTCTTAAGGAGTTAAATATTCAATCGGATTAGGATGAATGTGGGGAGGGAACAAGATATCATGAATGTTTCCTCTGATAGGTTTTACATGTTATCAAATCAAATACCTAAAACGAGAGTAGCGTAAGAACCAATTTGCTAGAATGGATTGGTCATCATGCTGCATATGTTATGAGTTTGGTGGTTTTATGCAGTCTGAGTGAAATTTGATTCTATGTTTGGCGGTGCGGTGTGGCAACAAAATCCTAAAATCCATTGCCTTTAGTTTGCACCTTGATCAACCCAAATTAGTTTAATTTATTTCTTTCATTCGATTATCTAAAAGGAATTAGTGAATGCTTGGCATCACAGTGAGACGCCGTTTTTGGAAAAGCATGAGTTTTGCATGTAATAATATATCAAATTACATTTCTATGGGGACAAAATGTGGTTAATCATAGATTTCGGAAATGGGAAGATCTAATGAAAAAAATGAAAATGCTGACGTAGCGAGATAAACATGATTGTCTGTTTAACACATCTATCCTGAAATGATCCAGATTATTTAATACTTTTTGGTATTTAAAAAAATAATTTTTATAGATTTTGTTTAGATACTTTTCAATCGGAATAGATATTCTCATGTATAATTTCAGGATCTGGGGCACTGGTTAAGGAATCTATAAATAGAATTCTCTATCTTGAAAATATAATCTGTCTTTTTTTATTAAGTAATAATTACATTATTTTTTAATAAAAACTTACTTCGTTTAGCGCTTAACCAATGTGCTGGGAGCACTGATTAACATTCTCCATAATTTTAACATGAGAAGGTTAAGTGTGATCTTTTATCATTCAGAAGGAGGGAGAAATACACGAGAACTTTAGGTGTAATGAATTTATATGGTGAGGAATTACATTTTTTCGGTGGCATTTAGAATGCACAAATGCAGAATTTGTGCACCATGCACAAACAATAATTTTCTGGACAGGTGGCGGTTTTGGTGGGGTTGGATTACCTGCTAAAAATAAATCATTAATAAAAGGAAACATATTATAATGAAAAATATTGATTTTATTGTTTTTGCTGAAGACACCCCCAATTGAGAGTAGTAATTCACACTTGGTAACGCATCAGCACAGCTAGTTTATCACTTTAGTTTTTTTTTCATGATGTTGATAATCTTTAACCGCTCACCAAAAAAAGTAGTGATCGATGAGCTTGAATCATGTTATTTTTTTTTTGAAAATAAAAATTTATTTTCGATCAAAATAATTAAATGTCCAATATGCTTTTCCAAAAAAAAATATCTTGTCATTGCCTCCTTGATTGTTGCAAAAGTGAGTTACATGTTGCTGAACATCATCTGGCGAGGAAGAGAAATAAATAAGATAAAAATGGAACCAACGACATTGAGGTAAAAAATTAAATTTTCAGAAATACTTCAGAATTTTAGAAATTGTTGCAGAAGTTGATGGAAGCTTCCAAGATTTAGCCTTTGATTTCAAACTTCTTTGAATAGTTGATTTCAGAAGAAGAGGAAGAAGATGGATATGCTTATGAAACCCTACATGCTTAGAAGAAGAGAAAGTACCCAGAATTTAATTTTTTTGAGAAAACTAACTTGGTTTGATAATATGTTTCTTTTGGGTTTTTGCTTTGCTGGGTGATAGATGAATAATAATGAGAAGGTGCAGTAAGAGAGAAAAGGTTTCAGATCTAAGGAGAGAAAGAGAAAAAATTTCATATTTTTATTTTGGGGTAAAGAGAGAATAATGATCGAATGAGAGAAGATATAGTTTTAAATTTGGGGAAAAAAAAACAGTAATTAGGTGTTTGTTTAATGGCTTAAATATGGTACTCATCCCTGCAAATATGCCTCGTTTAAGTTTTGGTCCTGTAAAAAAAAAACTTTGTTTTTGGTCCCTGCAAAATTTTTTGTTTTTTAAAATAGTCCCTCCAGGGACTATTTTCAGAAACAAAATTTTTTGCAGGGACCTGTTTAAAAAACAAAATATTTTGCAGGGACCAAAAATTACAAAATGGGTACAGTCATCATGTGCCACGAATACAAATCATCACAAAAATGGGGTCAGGGACTATTTTAAAAAACAAAAAATTTTGCAGGGACCAAAAACAATTTTTTTTTTACAGGAACCAAAACTTAAACGAAGCATATTTGCAGGGACGAGTGCAATATTTAAGCCTTTTTTAATTTGGGGCTTTGGTGAAAATGAGATGGGGGAATGTTGGAGCCATATGAAATAGGTGAAAATTAGATGGAGGGAAATGTTGGAGCCAACTCAAAGTGGTGAAATCAAATTATTTGGGAGTTTTGTCTCTTAATAAATTTTAAGGAGAAGATGAAATTTGATTATTTTGACAGGGAAAATGAAATAGTTCCACCAATAAAAAGGTTAAAGTGAAATTGAGTTTTTTTTTTTTAGTGAAAACTCAATTCATTCCCTTGTAATTTTCTTCCATGCCAATTTAGTCTTTGAAAAGAAAAAAATTTAAATTATTCTCTCATATTTGTATAGGAGATAAATTAATCTCTAACTCATTGTATTAGAGAGAATAATTTGTCTGTTATGAACTAATTTATGTTTGTTTTTCATTGTGGACAAAATTGGCGTGCGAGTGTGACAGACTAATTGAGGTTTATTTTTGGTGTGATACTAAGAATTTAATCATTCTTACCATTAGATATGACCTAATTAAACTAAAATAAAAAATGATGAATTTAAAACGGAAGATCTAATAAAGTTCAACCCTAATAGAAGGGATAAAATTGTAGAATTTAGAAAAAGTACTTGGATGAATGTATAATGACTAATCAAACTCTTTATCAACTAATCAAACTTAAAACTCTAACCCTAATGACAAGATTTCAGAACAACTCATCAAACTCATAACTCTTACCCTAACTGAAAGAATCCTGTAGTCAAAGTACTTGGATGAACGTTCAATGACTAATCAAACTCTTGTTATCGACTAACCAAGCTTACAAATCCAACCCTAATGAAAACTATAACCCTAATGACAAGATTCTTCGACCTAAACTACTTCCGAGATTTCAAAACGACTGATCAAACTCACAACTCTTACCATAACTGAAAGAATCTTGGGGGTCAGATTACTTGGATGAATGCTCAATGACTAATCAAACTCTTGTTATCGACTAACCAAACTTACAAATCTAACCCTAATGACAAGATTCTTCAACTTAAACTACTTCCAGGATGTCACAACGACTTATCAAACTCACAACTCTTACCCCAACAGAAAGAATCCTGGAGTCAGAGTACTTGGATGAACGATCAATGACTAATCAAACTCTTGTTATCAACTAACCAAGCTTACAAATCCAACCCTAACCACAATACTTCAACCTAAACTGCTTGGAAGAATGCTAATAGTTAGATCACGAGGTCATAACGACTAATCAAACCCACAACTCTTACCCTAACAACAAGAATCTTATACGGAAAGTACTTGGATAAATGTTAATTGATTAATCAAGATATTCACTTCGTGGTTTGTATTTAATTAATTTTATCGTTATGATTATAACACTAATTTATAAATTCAATATACATAAGAAATTACAACTATTTTTTAAACACATTGAAATGAAAATAACACAATAATACATTAACTAAATAAACTCAAGAATAAAAAATGCAAAAACAAATTCTTAAAAATACAAAAACTCAAACTTGCTAATGAATAAATGTTTTGCGTATTTTAATGTCCATTTACCTTGACCCATTCAACAATAATGTACACACTTTGGTCACCAAAATAACCAAAACTTGACATTTTTTATTTATTCAATAATTAATTTATGTGGTCATAAATATACATCACAGACACTATTTATTAAATAAACCTAACAAATTATATTTTGTTTATAATAGTGACTAAACTGTCTATTTATTACCAAATTTATTCATATTTTTAAATTTTCGAAGAAAAAAATATTCTAGTTACTAATTTTTTATCCAATTATTCAATATTCTAAATTTTTGGAATAAAAAATTCCAATTCTTTAAATTTTCTCAATTTACTTCAACATTTATACTAAATTTTTTATTCTTTTTCAATTTAATGTATCTGTAATTTATAATTATTATTTATTGTATATTTAATTTATAAATATGATTCATAGTATATTTAATTTATACTATGATTTAAGAAAAATTGAAGAATTTACTTCTACTTAAGCAAATACAAACATTTTCTTATGGGCCTCATTTGCAAAAAAACCCATTAAGCTCAATACAGGTGGGACCCGCGTTTTGAATGCTTAAGCCCAATACAAACGCCACCCACTTTTTCATCTTATGTGGACATTACACATAAGAGAACTCATTCCTCTTTTGAAATACTTTTTTCTTTAGTTCTTTATTTGGAGTCCATCAAAAGATGTTTTTGTTAACATCTTGATATTTGAATTCGAATATAACATAAAATGATGTAGGCATAAACTATATAATTTTCTATACACTCACAAGTTCTATTGGTGTCATACTCCGGGCATCATAGATGCAAATATGCACTATGACTATACGAAGTCGTCAAAGTAACTTTTTCAATGTTTTCCTGAAGCATACACGAAATACAAACCAACGTTTCTCATAACTTACGAAACACCAAATTTTTCTTAGTCTTTATGGGTCCTTCAAAGGATGCTTTGTTTACATCTTTTGAGTCCTCGTTTGAGTTGGAATATAACCTATTATAAGCTTAAACTCTTAATATATAAATAAACTACAATCATAAGTATCTATTCGTGTCATACTCAAGGCTTCGTAGATGCAAATATGCATTACGACTATATGAAGAAAGTTGACAAAGTAACTAATGTGTATTCAATGTTTTCTTGAAGTATATCTGAAATACAGAGTTTGCTTAGCTTAGGTTGGAGATAAGTAAATCAATTAGTTTATCTTATGCCACATTTTCATGTTATTTAATTAGGCAAAAAATTGTTTCTACCTAAAAATCGAACTCGGTTATTCCGAACTATTCATTTTTAGGGAAATTCATTAACCACCTGAGACCAATCACTTAGTTTACGCTCTTGCATTTAGTTTTACTTAAACAACGTCTAGAATTCAATTCAAATACTATAAAATTATAAAAAAGAAAACATATTCACTTGAGTCGGTGGCTTTATTTACCTTGAGTGGGCCTCTTAACTAGCATGCATGCCATGTCTTCCTATTTCCGTTATCAAGATTCATTCATCCATCAACCGTCAAATCTTTTTCTTGTGTCACAAGTCACAACACTAGATATATAGCTATGATAAACTAAACTACCAAGTAAAAGAAAACGATAACAAGAATAATATTCCATTTTTCTTTATCTTTTTCTATTCTCTACTGTTAGTTATTATTACTACTTCGTTCATCTAAGTTGCAAGAAATTCTTCTTGTTTTGCAATGGCAAACAATGAAGAACAGAAACATGCATTGAAGGACAAGTTGAAGGAACTTGTGAATACTATTGTGGAAGGTGATGACTTCACTGTGCATGCTGCTGATGAAGCTATCACTGCTCTTTCTGTTCTTAGGGATATGAAATGCAGTGCTTCTTTCTCTCGTAAATTGGATCATTTATCTCTTCCTGTTCCTCCAAAGTTTCGTTGCCCCATCTCAGGTCTTGTTATGACTGATCCTGTTATCTTGGCCATTGGACAGGTAATTCCTTCTTTCACTCTCTCTCACCAATATAATGATCATTTCTTGAATGCTTTCTTTACCAAGGATTTTCAACATTTGCATAATAATATTTAGATACCTATTAGGTCTTCAAAACTTTTTTTCTTTCTAATTTTTTTTATCTTGATTGTGTTCAAATAAGGTGATTGTGTGTTTTTTCTTGCTGCATGTTTAGTTGTTTTTGTTATTTGGGGGAGATTTTGGAGTTGCTTTGTTAATAGATTGAGAGTTAGTTATTATGATTCCAAGGTTTTAAATTGCGATAGCATATTCGTGATTCTGCGAAGAACTGTGGGTAAATTAATGTGATTGTTGTGGCCTCAATTGCGGCTGCGTTGTAGTTGCAGAGGCATCAGAAATTATGATGTCACGGTTCAGATTACCATGGCAGACTGTTTTTAAAAACCTGATGATCGGGTGGCAATTGTCGGATTCAAAATGGAAGGAATTTCGACTTAGTTTTTTTGTTTGGGGGGATTTGGGAGTGGTACTTCTGTGTAGATTGAGAGCTAGTTATTATGATTCCGAGGTTTTTTAATCAGGGTAGTTATTTAACCGCGATCCTTGAAGAATTGCGGGTAAATGTGACTAATGTGGCTGCAATTGGGTTGGAGTTGTGGTTGCAGAGACATAAAAAATCAGTGTTCAATTGTCTAAAGGTTTTCCACTTTGTAGGATTTCAATTTTCATTATCACTTAAAGGGTGGAGGTGTTATAATGCTATTTAATGTTCATGATTTCTATGTTCCTTAATTAATATACTGATGCTGCAGACTTTTGATCGACCATTCATCCAGAGGTGGCTCAATGAAGTCCTCAGAGTTTTCCCTCAAACTCAGCCTGTCCTCTCTCACTCCATCCTTTCTCCTAATTATTTGGTCCATGACATGATTTCAAGGTGGTGTAAGGAACATGGAGTTGAGCTGCCAATGCCTGTTGGGGACATTGATGATGGAGAAGTAACTGAAGCACACAAATACCGTTTACGTTCGTTGCTTCATAAACTGTCCTTGTCTGCATTGGATCAAAAAGAAGCCGCAAGAGAGCTTCGGCTGTTAACGAAGAGAATGCCGTCGTTTCGAAGACTCTTTGGTGACTCGGAAGTGATTCAGAAATTGCTCAGTCCGTTATCACCCGGCGTGGCTTGTACCGATCCCGAACTCCACGAGGACCTGATTACAGCTGTTCTAAATCTCTCATTTGATGAAAGCAACAAGAGAGCTTTTGTAGAGGATGAAAAGCTTATCACCTTTATTATCGATTCCTTGAAATCAGGAACCATACAAACAAGAAGCAATGCTGCTGCAGCTATTTTGTCATTATCAGCTCTTGATATCAACAAACACATTATTGGAAAAACTGATGCAATTAAAAATTTGGTTGATCTTTTAGAAAAGGGGCATCCATCATCAATGAAAGATGCAGTTTCGGCTATATTCAATCTCTGTATTGCACATGAAAATAAAGCGAGGACTGTTCGAGAAGGCGCAGTTCAGATTATTCTCAGCAAGATCATCATGGACCGTGTTCTAGTTGATGAGTTTTTTACTCTATTGGCACTTCTCTCCAGCCATTCAAAGGCTGTTGCAGCATTGGGAAGTCACGGCGCTGTCCCTTTCTTTATGGGTATTTTAAGGGATAACAGCATTTCGGATCGGAGCAAGGAAAACTGCGTTGCAATCTTGTACATCATATTTTTCAATGATAAAACAAAGAGGAAGGAAATAAAAGAAGATGAAATAGCCAATGGTACATTGTCTAAGCTTGCACAGTGTGGAACTTCAAGAGCTAAGAGGAAAGCTTCTGGTATTCTTGATAGGCTCAACATAGTTCAATCCTCAAAGCACATTACTTGAGGGTCTATTTGGTGTCCATTTGTAAAAAATTTATATGAGGAAGTGTAAGTAGAATCACCAATTAAGGGTAAATACCAAACTGATTCTTTATGAAATTAGGACTAGAAAATTATAATCACCTCTTTGTAAATGAATTTCTTGTGTTTTGTAGTTTTTATCCCAAAGAAAAAAAAAATACAGAAACCTTACATATTGTGTATATTGCATGGAATTGTATCAAATTTTCTCTTTTCCTTTACAAGAAGCTTTCTACTTCAAAACTTATGCATATTATGATTTTTTGGACTAAACTTCATATGATCCATTAAACAATTGCTGCTTCTCCCTGATGGAGACTAGCGACTGATTTGTGATTCAACTCGTCAATATTGCTGCTAGAAATCTTAAAATCCTCATCGAAATACTCGGAGTTTAGATAAAGAAAGTCATGAGAATGATTGATATTGCAAGGGTTGGTTTTACAATGATATTCTTTGTCTGTGGCAGGCAATGAAAAAGAGTAAGTTCCATAGGTGGAACTTCTGAAATCAGAAGGACTTGGAGATGTTGTAATTTTGTCATCCAAGATATAAGGAATAGATATTTCTGTTGGATTGCTTTGGCTCTTACTTCTACTGAATTTTTCCCTTGTCATTGGAATTACTGCTTTAATGATTCTAGGAATAGCATGATCTATGAGTACAACATTGCTGTTCAATTGTTTAATGCAGTGACCAACTTCCTTCTTATGAAATCTGATTTTTAGAAAAATAAAAATGGCAAGTGTTAGCACATTGTTACTCAAATTAATACCTTCACAAAATTTTAATTTATATAATAGGATAAAATTAAGTAAAACAGTACCTATCAAGTATTACCCATGAGGCTTCAGTTTCTTTGCCTTTTGTGGCTATTGAACCCACCTCTGCATCAACAATAACTTTCACTTTGAAATGAACCTAGGATGAAGAGATGCAGAAGGAAAACACTTTACACTTCCAAAAAAAAAATTAGATCCAAAAAAAAAATTACATTGTTAAACTTTTTAAAATATTAAGTGTGAAACTTACCTGCATTAGATTGTTAGCTAAGCATAGCTTCTGCATCTTATGGACATATTCATAGATTGTTTGTTGAAGGGCATCCCTTTTACTTTGATTAAAAGAGTTTCCTTTGCTATGATTACCACCGCCTGTTATCGCGTTAGCAATGAGCATCACACAGACACAGTCAATAACACGCAAAAGTAAGGAAAAGGAAACAAACGCTTTTGTTATGGAATGGTTAAATTAAAATTAAAAGTGAAAACTCACAAGAAAGAAAATAACATGCTAGAGATTTAAGCCTTTGATATAAATTTGGTCTAGGAAGAACAACAAGCAGAATTATGAAGTCATCAGACTTGGTCACATTTTGTAGTGTCCATTCCATTGCATAATCGCTGCTGATTTCTTTACTGACATCAACAACAACTAGTATCACCTCCTGTGCCATTCTTTCAAGTTATATTAAGACTTTCTTTTTCTCCAAGTTTCAGTGTATAAGAAAACAGACTAATGCTGAGAAAGTAGAACTAACCATGGTGTTAGTTCTTTTGTTAAGTTCTTATATATTAAGTACTGGTATTTTCTTGGAGAAGAAAATGAATAGGCTTAATAAGGTACAGCTATCTTTAGAGAATATGCTGTTTATTTTTTAAACAGTGCGATGGTTACATAGAAAATGAATGAGGAAAAAACAAGTTTTAGCCAGAGAGAGACAGAGAGTCATGGTGTTGGAATGATCATGATGCAAAGGGGTCCCACAAGGAAGAATAACTTGTTTTCCCTGCCAATTCCCCTTTTGTTTAAATCAATCTTTTTTTTTTTTATAACAATTATTTCAAAAT
>Ga0315915_1003969_pt1 | contig 18750 bp, 15 predicted proteins | sample MpolbnodulesMG_FD_207738 | JGI IMG/M metagenome (GOLD analysis project Ga0315915, IMG submission 207738) | Medicago polymorpha root nodule microbial communities from Los Angeles, California, United States - branched nodules | ecosystem: Host-associated > Plants > Roots > Nodule | place: USA...
GTACTCTGAATATGGATCCTGCACACTTGAACAAATTGTTTAGCATATCCAATTGATTATTTTTAATACCTTGTTATTGTCAAAACTCAATAGGTGACTTGTGAAACACCCTTGTTCCAACACTTTCCCCTGTTTCTCTCCTAAAGTGGCCTCTACTAATCTGGTATCCTATATGATCTCCTCCTCCTGCTCTGATGTGAATGAAGCCCTTTTATATTTTTTATATCTCAACTCTCCTCGCGAGTAGGTGTGCTCGCCATGGCGAGTTGAGCTTTCTTCCCCAGTGGGTTTCTGCCACGTCAGCTCTGAGGGGTTAAGCCGCCTTAACTCGCCTCGCGAGTAAATATGCTCGCCATGGCGAGTTGTGCTCGCCCTGCACTCGCCAAGGCGCATGGGAGGCGAGTGACTATGCCTTCCTGCCTTTGCTAGCTTTTGCTACTCGCCATTGCGAGTTGGAGGCGAGTAACTTCAACTTTCTGCCTCAACTCGCCTTTGCGCTCGTCGCGGCGAGTTGACCTTTGCATTTCTTCATGTTTTCTTGCTTCTAAAGTGTCCAGGCGTGCATTTTCCTACAAAGAGTTTGCATTAGATGTGAAAAGCATAATTGAATGATTCTTCAGTATTTGTGAGCTTTTTGCTGGATAACTTGCAAACCAAGTAATCAAAGTGCCTAAAATATATAGTCTATTTAACTCGTTTTTGACACTTATCAGCGGCCACGCTCCTCAGCAACTGACCTCTCAACAGCAGCACTACCTTCAAGTTGGGAGACCTTGGCAGCCAGAGCATCCCGCTCCTTTACCAACACATCCTCCCGGACCTCACCTCCTTTGAAGCGTTGTTCAAGGTTGTTGCGACCTCCAGAGCCTTCATAGCAGCATTAACTCCCTCTGTTATTGCCTTACTCTGGCCAGCAGGCACTAGATCATGAATAACCTTCAGTTCAAGGTCATCCAAGAAAAGGGTCAAATGAGAGCTGCAACGGTCTAGCTCAGGCCATACTCTTGGGAGCTGAAGAAGATCCCCACCTTCGCAACGAAGAGCAACAACCCTGATAGGTGTGACCGGCCCCTTGGAAGATGCCTCTATCTTCCTCCTTTTTGCGGGCTCCTGCATCCTTTCCTTGGAACCGTCCTCCCCTTCCAAGTCCACCACTGGACTAGAGGTTGAGCCCGAACCGGATCCTACTAAGAGGTGGCTCACGAACTGAACATTTTTACACCGATTCTTAGCGGCGACCTTTTTGCTCATTTCATTCACGAGCTCCTATAGATCTTTCATCTTTCTTGCAAAACACAAAGTATGGAAAGAACAGATCATTTATGAAAGATTACGCATAGAAACAAACTGAAAGAAACAAGAACAAGAGTGCGAGCTACCAAGGCAATCATCTGGGTCTTGAGACACCACTAACTCAGGGGTATTGATGAAGCGGCGCTCTATTACTTGTGTCCCGTCCGCATTCATCAATGGGTTCCCCCATTTATCAGTTTTTATCCTTCGCGAGAAAGACTGAATAAACGCCTAGAGTTTCTGGTGGGCGTCTATCTCCTCCTCTGTCAAACTAGGAATAGTTCGACAAAAATCTTTTGGTTCAAAGCCAAAGTGATCTTTATTCCAATCCAGGGGAAAGAGGGGAGTCGAACTTGGACTCCATCCTTCGACGCCTCCGACAGACTATTCAAAGCCGTTTCACTTTTCGGTCTCACCAAGAAGAAACGCTTTTTGAAACTCCGTACTTTCCCCACAAATATATCAAACATCTTCTTGGTTTGACGGAAGGAAACCCAGTCAGCACCCCGTTGAACGTTGAAGATCGTGAAGAAGAGTTTCTTGAAAGGGGGAACTCTCAGATACTGGCACACCAATTCAAACGCCCTCATAAAAATGCAAGAATTGGGATGGATCTGAGAAGGAGACAGTTTGGTCCAGCGGAACACTTCTCTTTGAAAATTGGAGAAAGGAAGTTTGAAACCCATGTCTTTAAAAACCACATCATACATGGGAAAGACACGGTTCTCATACGCCGAACACACTCTATCGGGTGTGCTCGGGAGTACAACCTCCCAATCTTCGATTCTACCGACAGAACTAAAAGGGATTTCTCCCGTTCCACCCAAAGCAAATGACGAATCCGTCTCCAGAGGTTCATCCCCGAACCAAGAAAGAGCAGGCGATGGAAAACTTGAAAGAGTAAGGAAAAAGTGAATCTAACATTCAGATCCACCCTTCCTTCACCCATCAGATCGACCACGACGAGGAAGGGATCAAACATCACTGCTAAAACCAGAGCAATATCACGAAAGGGTCACCGCCTTCACGGTATTTCCTTACAGACGAAATGGGAAAAACCAACGGCAGAACTACGGTCCAATCCGGTACAATCCTTTACAGAGTCACGCGGTTACAATCTGGTACAATCCTTTCAAACCTTTCGGAGTCACGCGGTTACAATCCGGTACAATCCTTTACATGCAACTCTCCACTCAAATGGCAAACCCACGGTCCAGATCAAATCTAGCCACCCATCCAAGGGTTCTGATTAATGGTAGCAGTTCTTCGAATGTCAGGATTAAATCAACGGTTATGATGACACGTTGGAAACACAAACCAAGAACACTCTTCAGGCACTAGGTACTCGAGTACCATGATAGCCTTTACACGTGTCACTCGGAAACCAAAGGTCATGTCTCCTCAATCTTTCCCTCGAGACATGGGCATTAATTGCAGATTGACTATCGACCAACTTCGTGACGAGGGAATCTTTCCATCTGACCAAAGTCAAACGAGCATCTATATGCCGAACACAAATCATTCAACTGCCAAACCTGTCTGTCTATAAAACATATTATGCTAAGAGTATGGCAAAGAGCATTCCTTCACACGCTCGCCCTATTCTCACAATAATATAGCTACCCAAGACAACCGATTCTCAAAATCTGAGGCATTTGCATGCATCTCATCAGCTCGACCCAGTCTTTATTGGAGAACTTGCAAAGCAATTTCATTGGAACCAACGGTCTCTATCACGAAATGCCGAGGAAGCTTCAAAACGTAGAGACGAGCACAATTCTCTCCTTATTCACTTGCTGAATACAAGAGTAATCCCTCTTTTTTTGGCCGCCTACGAGTAGTAAATTCTACCCGCCCTTAAGTCATCACTCTTCATCAAGAGCAACGACTTGTGGGGCTACTGTTCTGGATCGATCAAAAGGGTCTTAGGCCCAATACAATCCAAGTCCAAACACCACATTGGCAATATTAGTTACGACATACCCCTTCTCCGCGAGGGGGGTGCACGGAGCAAGCGAGACCGGTTCAAACGAGCCACAACGTCTCTTAGCACGTTCCCGCAATTATTTCTCTGGCGGTTACACTTCCAATGATTTCGTAACCGCTGGATCCATGTTGGCCATTACAATGGCTCTGCAGCCATCCACCTCTATATATAGGGGACTATTAACAGTCCCCAAGGTAGAATCTTTTCTTCTAAACCCTCATTCTCTGATCTCTACTTACTTGAGCGTCAGAGTGTCTACAGGTACACCCCCTGCCGTTCCAAGAAGCACTCTTGACGCATTCTACCACCACTCAAACCACCGTATTTAAAGCACCGGCAGTCACCTTTTGATCAGGTACAATCAGAAAGATCTTCCATTTTTAATGTTGCATGTTTAACTTGGTAGTTGAAAAACTTGGAGAAGCAGTATCCTGAATTTATTTATCATGGTTGTGTTGGAATACCCCAAAGACTATGAGGTCTTCAAGAATTAATCCAAAGTTGCAACTTATTAGTTGCAAACCTTTATTACAACCAATTCAAATTTGTTAAACACTCTTTTGCCACTGAGCTTTAAAACCTTTTTATTATTTTGTTTATGGAGAATGTTAAACCGTGCCCTCAAAGCATTGATTAAGCAATCAAAATAAGTAATTTTTTATATAGAAAAAATAGTTTAATTAGTACTTAATCAAAAGTCAAAACTTATATTTTCAAGACAAATTTTCTATTTATAGTTTCCTTAATCATTGCCCTGAAGACATTGATTAGCAAGGCCCTTTGTTTATTTATTGAACTTTACTTTTATTGTTGAAACATTTATTGATTTCTTTTTGAATGCAAACAAGTTGTTTGATTGGAAATAAGTTGATAGCAACTCCACAATCTTTGTGGGTTCGATCTCTTTATACTATAACTTGAACAGTGTGTACATGGACTAAACTCTGTTCATTTGGCACCTCAACACACAACATGTCAGATGCATCTAATACGAACCTCTAAAAAATGGTTCTGAGATTGACCTTATCATTTTTAGTGAAAATTGTATTTGATAACATTAAAAAGGCTTAAAAGCAGTTTTCGCCCCCTAACTTTCACGAAGTTGTGATTTTGGTCCCCTAAGAAGAAAAAAAACTACAAAACTGTTCCCTAAGTTTTGCATCTGTAGTGATTTTGTCCCCCAAGGTAAAAAATAAAAATAAAAATAACATGTGGCACCTCACTTAGGGTGCCATGTCAGTGTAGACCGAGTCAAAATTGGCATTGGGGGCCAAAACTACCACAGGTGCAAAATTTAAGGGACGGTTTTGTAGTTTTTTTCTCGGGGGGCCAAAATCGCAACTTTGGGAAAGTTAGAGGGTTAAAACTGCTATTAAACCTATTAAAAATTGTAAAATAGATATAATATTTTACTTCTCAATAATTATTTTATTAAAAAATACTCAAATAAGTAAGGTGCATCTTTGAACCAAGTCCATCCCATTAATTAGATAATACATTAATTAAAAATTAAAAATAATATTACATTCTAAATAGAATATGACAGTCTCACAGTTATTTTATCTTAACTCTAAAGATTAATCTTTATAGTTGCATACAAAGAATACTCAATTCACCCAAAAAAATTGAATATGACTTAATTTGAATTTGGCGTAAGACCATATAATTGGTCCATAATAAGCACAAAATACACTAGATTGAGCATGACATACCGAGCATAATCCCAATCTCTGTGAAAGTCCACACACATCAAAAACTACACATTCAGCCGTATGTTACCTGCCTACACCCGTCACGAAAATTGTTTTTGATCAGTAAAAAAGAAAAAAAGAAGATTACTCCAAAAGTTATCACCAATGGTTAAACAAATATTAGTACTCATCATAATATAAAGGGTTAAATATGTTTTTGGTCCCTACATTTTGCCTTTCTTTGACAAATAGTTCTTACATTTCAATAAATGTTTTTAAAATCCCTAAATTTTTTCTCCATTAGCACAAATGTTTTTAAAAACATTTATTGAAATGTAAGGACTATTTATCAAAGGAGGACAAAATGTGAGACCAAAAACATATTTAACCCTAATATAAATATGAAAGAGATAATTATCTAAAAATTGTCGTATACTTGTATAAACATCATTTCTCCTTTAATTATGCGACCTTAAACAGTCACATGACCTTATATTCACCGAAGGGACAACTTTAGTGATCCTTTCTAATTCTAAACTACCCCAAAACCGTCCATGTTGAAAGCATCCATTCATTCTTATTTTTTATATTATAATATCACGACCTTATCAAGCACAATGTACATGCACGAGGGTGGACTATATTAATGAAACGAGTTTAATTTTGATTTATACTCCATCAGTCTTTTATTATATGATGCTCAACAAACGTAACGAGATTTTAAAAAAGTGGTTGTAGTAATTAATTTATCAGAAAAGTTTTTGGTGCAAACCGACTATCCCCGTGTGCAACTGCGGAGATTAATCTCTCGAGCATTGTGGAACTTAAATGAGCGACAAAATCTCCTGAAAGTTTTAACACTGCTGCATATTTAAGATTGGATTCGAACTCAGGACCATCTTTAAGTTAGAAGAAACCCGTTTCATCTCATCTAAGCGTTGTTAGATATCGTTGTAAGACAATTATTATACTACGTGAAATTTTGAAAATATCTTATAATTAGGGATAAAAAGAATAGTATTTCAAATCAATTACAAATAATTTTTCTATAAAGAAAAACACATTTTTTTATAAGAAGAAATCGGGAGGGAATTTAGACGATGTCTTCTAAAACTTTTACGACCGAGTTAACACTTTGTAAACGAAGAAGAAACTCACATACAATGTTAGTTTCTAAAGCATCTTCACAATTTTTTTATTTTTATTTTATATAATTGAACATTATTGTGTAATGTAAAACTTAAGAATATCCTTTAATATTCAGGCCCACTAGTTACCTCATATACACCAAATTTATTCGACTCTTCAAAATTGTTCTAATCACGCCAAATCTTGTTGATCGATATATGGGAATCTTGGATGAAAGGTATTAGTTTGGGGAAATCTGACCGAATAGTTTTAGATGCTGCTACTTACTTACGCATATAAAAAGATAATATAAACAAGAGAGAATATACCAGTACATTCATTATAGTTAACTCATGATTTTATAAAATTATTAATATGCTTCCTTTATCCTCGAATATTCGAATGTGGACCATAACCCGTTGGTGAGTTAGATGGCAATATTCATTATATTGCTTTGTTTTCTTCAGTAGATAGGGTAGACAATAAACTATCCACAGAAGGCTCTAATTGCAGCTTCTGTCCTCTCTTTTTCTCTTTCCATATGATCCACTTTATATTTCTTTTGTCTCTAATTATAAGATTATTTAAAAAATAATAGTTATCCCTAAATGAGATTCAATATAAATAATTAATAGTATTTATTATGTTTGTTTTTTCTAACAAGCAAAAATGATATATATTAACACTGACAAACAATCTCTTCAGCACAAGGTGTACTAAAGAGATCACAAAGAATTTACAAAGTCAGCACCTGAATACATATACAAATCAGTCGATGCCCAAACAAACAAGCGGGCTCGACCACCACATATGAGTCTAAAAAACAAAACGGACTTTCTTAGCCTTAAACCACCATAAAAAATATGACTTGACTTTCTTTAATAATTGAAACATAGTATTTTCTTTCTGCTTAAATAACATGTTGTTACGTTCATTCCACACAATCCAAGCACACAGTAACCAAACCAACTGAAGAAAGGACCGCCGCAATTTCAGACCACCTATATAATAAATGAACTGCTAAAAATGATTTGTAATCACCTGAGAATCCACACCATCAAAACCGGTCCACGATCGCACTAGCTAGCTGCCACAGAATACCAAAAGTGCTACATGAGAGGAACATGTGTTGAACGTCCTCCTCATGACCGCGCCCAACCACACAAAATCGATCTATTGTAGAAATGATACCGCGCTTCGCCAAATTCGCCTTAGTTAGTAAACAACCACGAAGCAACCGCCGCGTAAAAATGGGGAGCTTCTACGAAACCTGTTTGTGTCAAATAGAATCTAAGTCTGAACATAAAGACGGGTGCTCTAGATATTATCAATTTATCTTGAAATATGAATAGTAACATTAAATACACTTATATCAATAACAACGTTCTTTTTAAAGTTTTCTATAATAAAGGAGGGAGTATTAAATTAATTAATATTTGATTGATCCATGTCGGTTGGTTGATTTCAAACTATTGAAAATTTTGGAAATAATATAACCTCATTACTATCACATCATACAAAAATAACCCAATTACTCCTGCCAATAATGCAAGTGCCAAGGCATTATTACCATAATAAAAAGGATTTATTTTATTAATATTCCATAATAATACTCCATTGTCATTTTAATAAAATAAATCCTGCCACTAAAATAACCCAACCAAACACGATATTTTTTCATTAGGAAAACACAATTGGCTTTACAGAAGACTTGGAATCTAAGAGCTTTACAATGACTTCACTTTTAAAAATAAAAATTGACAATACAAAAGTTACAAATAAAATCGAAATTCAACATTTTATATACTTTTTTAGAAAGGAAAAAGAAAATTATGCATAGGAAGAGATGGTGACTAATTGTTACCAAACGATATCTGAATCTACTCAGCAAACCTATCGATCAAGTAAAATTTTCAAAGTTGAATCCATTAATTTAGGAACCCTTTGAAGCTACAAGGGTCATGAAAATCTTTTCAACAATGACACTTAATGACTTTGCAAAATTACTTCCAGTTAATTTTTGGTCAGAGTATATTAGTTTATTCCATTCAAAGTCTAGGTAAATTAACCCCAAAATGTATTTCACCCGGTTTTCTCTAATATGCGCAAACAATTAAGTTCTGCATCATGTATAAGTTTGTTTTCTACTATTGAATCAATAAATCATTAATATCATTTTTTTTTTTACAAATATATCATATTACATTTTGATTCAATGGTAAAACTTATTGATGGAAACAAATTTGGGTATGCTCAATCAGTGACGGATCCAAGATTTTTGAAAACTAGGGGCACTATATATAAAAATTTATAGCATTAGTAATTGTCCTATACGATTATTCATATTATGGAAAGATTGAATGATTTTCTCATTTTCAATATCAATAAAAAAAACATTTCTCTGTATAAATAACTAAACAATCATTTAACCAGTCATCCCTAATTATTATTTTTTTGAAGAGGCTAAAATGGAATATATTATCAAGAAAAGTGTCTTCCCTAGCACAAGATGTACTAAGGAGAAGAAATAAGAAAAGAAATAATATTTACAAAGGGAACATGTACAAGATTAAAAATAGGAAAAGAAATAACACTAGCCTATGTCCAGAATGGCAAACGGACTAAGCCACCACCCATGGTAATTGAAGAAAGAGAAACAAATTTCGCCTTCAACCACGTAAAAGCAAGAGACTTAATCTTGTCTACCACCTGAGTAACCGAATAGTCTTTATCATTAAACTGCCTGTTATTTCTTTCCTTCCAAATTTCTCACACCGTAACGAACCAGATGACCCGAATAATTGAGCAGCGCACCTTGGAAATACCACTGATGAAACTGAATTGATCAAAATGGTCCGACACATAAAACGGAACAACCGCTGATATACCAATCCACCTATAGATAAATGATTTGATGATTCCATTGACCCACACCCTGAGACACACACCGTGGAGGCATGATCAATAACACCACGACGATGAAGATTGTCCTTAGTAGGCAACCTATCACGGAACAACCTCCAAGCAAAGAGCACAACCTTTAAAGGGACATCTTTATGCCATAAAGAAGAAACAACCACCGGTAAATCAATCAGTGGTTGAGAAGTTAGGACTTTACAAACACTTCGGACAGAGAAAGCATGGGTTGGTTCAAATGTCCAAAGTCATCTGTCAACCTAATCAACCTGCAAAGATACATTATGAAGAAGTAACGTAAGTTCCCCCATCAAATCCTCCTCCCACGCAAATAGCCTCCGTCTCCATCTCCACGCCTTACTATCAACACCCCAACCTAACTAAGACATATCATACACTGAAATCTCCCTATCTAATGACAAGCCAAATAACTTGCTAAACCTAACACAAAACACCACCCCACCAATCCAGACATGCACCCAAAAAAGCGTACTCCTACCATGTTGGGTATTTGTATTGGCTAAAACAATGTTCCAACATGTGGTTAGGCATCTCTGTAAGATGTTGGATACAATGTTCCAACATCCTGGCACGGTTCAGTGTGTCTGGGTTCATGCCTTTTTGTACGCGCGCCCTTTATTGTTTAAGGAAACAATATTTCCTTATCTTATTGACCAAGCAACGCACATATCTTTACGAAAATCAGCTGTGGAATATTTCTAAAGTAGTATTTTTATTTTAGGAAATATTTGTTATTCGTTGGAACGATCCTATAAATGTTCCGACATTTTAGGACTTTCCATATTCGTTTCTGATTCTTATTTTGCAGATTAGTTGAACTGGTCTGCTTTGTGCTGAAGCCCAACAAGAATATTTAGCCCAAGCTGCTTCAGTATATAAGGGAGACTTCAAGACCTAATTGATCATTCAAGCTGTCATACTAAAAAGTTTAGATTTTTAGAGTTTTGAGTCTACATGTGCTATACTCTTGTATCATTTGTGATGCAAGATTAGAACCTTTTGTGAGCCTTTCTTGTATCGTTTGTGATACTTGTTTAGGACTGTGTGTGTGAGTTTGATACTCTTGTGTACTACACTGAAGTTGTAAAACAAGGTGTTAGTTGTTTGTGTTTGAAGGTAACTTCATCCTTGAGTTTGTGTTTAGGTCTGATAGGTCACAAGGGCTGTGACTGACCATTAGGATAGTGAGATGGGATCTCAGATCTAGGAGTTCCTAGGTTGAAATCAGTACGGGTAGGTCCTAGGTTTTTAGTGTAAACGAGGAGTTTGCTGAGAGTTATAGAACAAGGACTACACTAGTGGATTTACTTCCTGGCTTGGCAGCCCCTAGAGTAGGTGTGTTTGTCACCGAACTAGGTCAACAAACTCACTGTGTTCTTTACTTTCTTGTCGTTTATTTTTCTTGTTTTTTATTTATGTTTGTCGCGTGATGTTGGAGCATTGAACTGAACATTGCAAACGTTAAAACATCATACAAAACATATTAAAACAAGTGTGCTAGAATTTCAATTGGCATCAGAGCAGGCACCCTGCCTGTTTTAGGGTGAGCTCCTGGGAAGTTTCATTATAGCACTATGGACAAGGAAGGTGGATTTGTAAACAGACCCCCTCTATTGGATGACTCAAACAATGACTAATGGAAGTCTCGCATGAGTGCTTTTCTCAAATCCATTGACAGCAAAACCTGGAAGCACTTCTGAAAGGTTGGGAACATCCTGTGGCACTTGATGCTGATGGTAACAGGACTGATGTTTTGAAACCAGAAGAAGAATGGACTGCTACTGTTGATGAACTGGCTCTTGGAAACTCCAAAGCATTGAATGATCTGTTCAATGGTGTAGACAAGAACATATTCAGATTGATCAAACAATGCATTGTGGCTAAGGATGCTTGGGAGATTCTCAAAACTGCACATGAAGGTACTACCAAAGTAAAAAGTGCTAAAATCCAACTTCTTACTACTAAAGTTGAGAATCTGAAAATGTTGGAAGCTGAGAGCATTCAGGACTATCACTTGAATATCCTAGATATTGCAAATTCTTTTGAGTCTCTTGGAGAAAAAATTTCTGATGAAAAACTTGTTAGAAAAATTCTCAGATCTCTACCTAAGAGGTTTGACATGAAAGTAACTGCTATTGAGGAGGCTCAAGATTTATCTAGTTTAAAGGTTGATGAATTGATAGGGTCCCTGCAAAACTTTGAAATAACTGTCAACAGCAAGACTGATAAGAAGGGGAAGGGTATTGCCTTTACTTCTAGTTTGGATTTTGATGAGACACAAGGAAATCATGAAGATGATGAAGATATATCAGAGTCACTAACACTTCTTGGGAAACAGTTCAAGAAGATTTTCAGACGGTTTGACAGAAGGTCCAGGCCAAACGGTCAGAACATCAGACCCGACATTGACAATCAACATAGTAAAGAGAAGATGGTAAGGTCTGATGAAATGAACTCTCATTACAATGGAGTTCAATGTCATGAATGTGAAGGATATGGGCATATCAGAACAAAATGTGCTACTTTTCTAAAGAAACAAAAGAAGAGTTTAGTTGTGTCTTGGTCAGATGGAGATGACTCAGATGATGAGGTGAAAGTTGAATCTGCAAATCATGTCTCTGCCTTAACTAGTAGAATTATGTCAGACTAAGAGTCTTGTGAAGACGATATGACTTATGATGAGCTTACTATATCCTACTATGACCTGATGGCTAAAAATACTGAATTAACCCAAAAGGTTAAGGAACAGGTGAAAGAGATTGCCCAACTGCAGGATGAGAGGTTTGAGAATCTAGCTCATATCTCAGAACTCAATGATGAGTTATCAAGATTGAACTCTCAACTCGAGCAGGTGAAGGAACAGGCTAGAATGATGATCGCAGACTCAATGTTTAAACATCCAGAGGAACATCAGACCAAGAAGAAATCAAAGTCTTGGGTTTGTGATCACTGTAAAGGGAAGGGTCACATTAGACCTTACTGCTTCAAGTTGCATGGTGAGTCAAAGCAATTTCAGCATAAACCCTACAAGAAAGGATGGAACCCAGAAGTGTCTACACTGGGTTAATTGCTCACACATCTCTCAGAGCATCATCTAAAGAGGACTGGTATTTTGATAGTGGTTGTTCAAGACATATGACTAGGGTAGATAAATATCTAGAAGATGTAAGACCTTATGTTACCAGTTATGTTACTTTTGGTGATGGAGCTAAAGGAAAGATTGTAGGAATTGGAAACCTGATTAAACATGGTTTGCCAAGACCTGATGATGTGTTGCTAGTTTAAGGATTAACTACCAATTTAATTAGCATAAGTCAGCTGTGTGATCTATGACTGCAAGTAAACTTTACCAAGCCTGAGTATCAGATTTCAGATGAAAAAGGAGAAGTACTTATGAGAGGCACAAGGTCCAAGGACAATTGATATCTTTGGGTATCTCAAGAAGAGTTATTTATCTCAACCTGTCTTTTGAGCAAAGAAGAAGAGATCAAACTGTGGCATCAAAGGTTAGGACATCTACATCTGAAAGGGATGAAGAAAGCCTTATCATCAGAAGCTATCAGAGGTCTACCTGATCTAAAGATTGTTGAAGGCAGCATATGTGGTGAATGTCAGATTGGCAAACAGACAAGGATGTCCCATCCAAGGTTGGAACATCAAGCAACCTCTAAAGTTCTTGAACTTCTGCACATGGATCTGATGGGACCTATGCAAGTTAAGAGCATTGGTGGAAAAATGTATGTTCTTGTTGTTGTTGATGACTTCTCAAGATTCACTTTGGTGAACTTTATTAGAGAAAAATCAGATATTTTTGATGTGTTTAAAGATCTGTGCACACAACTGCAAAGAGAAAAGGACTATGGCATTGTGAGAATTAGGAGTGATCATGGAACTGAATTTGAGAATGCTAGATTTGATGAATATTGCACAGGTGAAGGAATCAAACATGAATTTTCTTCTCCTATAACACCTCAACAAAATGGTGTTGTGGAAAGAAAGAACAGAACTCTTCAAGAATTTACCAGAGTCATGCTTCATGCTAAAAACTTACCTTATCGTTTTTGGGCTGAAGCCATAAGTAATAAAAAAGAAAAATGATTTTGAGTGTCTTGCCAAGTATCAGTGCATTCTCCATTATCATAAATGCAAAGTAGATTATATTGAATTGAGAGTGATGAAGTAGTACTAATTATAGTTATAATTGAAAAAAACAATTAATATTGTATTGAAAAGTGAAATGAATCAATTATTTTAAAACATTTTTTTATACAATACCTCAGTTATTTTGGGACATAAGATGTACTTCTTTCTATCATATTTATAAGTAAAAAGAAATGTTAAGGACTTTAAATGGTAACTTTTTATGAACGTTTCTATAATAAAGTGCATTGGAAATTAAAATCTTTGATATTTTTAAATAATAATTACTTGATTTAAAATGTTTAAAGAGTGTCTTGGGGACACTCGTTAACAAGATTCGTAAGTAAAATACAATTTTTCAGATTTATTGAATAATTAATGTATACCGTCACATTTATAGACTATATACATAAGTTATTCAATAAATTAAAAAAAAAAATTACTTATAAATATGACCGAAAAAGTACTACCTTCAAGAATCTTTTGGCATTTTTAACTCCCAGTGGCCACTGGCTAGCAATATATCTCCAACTTCTTTGTCCTATGCAACGCAACGTCAAACGAGAAAATGAATAGACATTGTGCTCATTGCAAATATTCTGTAGGATATTCTTCCCTTTGGAATAATTAATGAGACGTTAGAATCCTATTAACCCCATCACATCAATATCATGCCAAATTTTTTTTTGGATAATCCATCTCCAAATTTACAAATCTGTTCAATTAGTTACACGTATGTTGACTAATGATGCTACAGATAAAAAACGCAAGTGAATAATTTTTATCTTTGAAATTATAGGATAGGATGAACTGATCTGATTTGTAAATTTGGGAAATACTCCCTCCATCTCATGGTATTATTTCTCCCATTTGGACAGTGTGCTAGAAAAGAAATTAATTGTGTTATTTTCAATGGTAAAATTGATTATATTTATCAAAATAAAATATTAGTTAGTTGCATGATTGGATGAAGTGAATTTTTATTTTGGTCAAGTAGCCTAGTGACTAGAGCACCCATAATTTAATTGTGGAGAAGTGGAGTGTCCGGGGTTCGAACTCTGACCCCTACATATAAAATGCAATATCCATACCAACTGAGTTAAGCTCACGATGATTGGATGAAGTGAAATTTAATAAATAAGAGTATATTCATGAAAGAAAATAATAAATATTGCATTAATATTTTAAAGTGACAATAATTTTAAAAGAAAAAAATATATGAAACCGATGCAGTATAAATTTGATATAAAATGCTCTAAGGACACTTAGAAGCTATAAATTGAGTTAAAAATTTATTTTTGTGTTGAAAAGATAAAATTTGAAACTTTTATAAGGTATAAAATACATCATTTAAAAAAAAATCTATGTTTAGTTTCTAAACTTTTATCTCAAGATGACAAGTTAGCATTTCCCAAATATCAAGGATTCGATAAAATTGACAAACACTGAGACTATATTGATTTCTGAAATAAAAAAAGAAAAAGACTATATTGATTAACATTAACTAATTTATCATTTCATAAATTTGAGTAACAAATTATTCAACCAGTACAATTTCAATGTTAAAATTGTAATTTAATCGATTAGAAACCGAACAATGTTTCTAACCAAAGAAAATAGAAACCGCATAAATTGATCACCAATGTAATAAAGTTGAACATGTTGCCTAGGAAGGGCGATTTATTTACTTAACATACAAAAATGTCACTTTCATTTCACTATATTTTCACTTGTATAATTTAAGTCTCAGACAATTGGAAAAAAAAGAAAAAAAGAAAATTCAGAAAAATATTACTTTTCAGCATAGGACTTTTCTACTAAAACATAGCTACAAAAATGAATTATTTTTCAGCATCTTGAAGTTGTAGGTGTATGAGTGGAACATGATGAGGCAGGTGAGTTAGAATGAGCAACAACTCTTTCACTATGATTAGTCCTTTCTACAGAATGTGAATTCTCACTCAACTCAAATTTCTTAAACTTTGGTTTTATAACTGTGGTTGTAGATGAAGGATGTGTAGCCACAGGTGCATAAATTCCTGTTGGAGTAGTAACTGTGGTCAATTCTCCTGACACTGTTGTTTTGGTGGCTACTGCAGCATATTCTTGTGGTTGGACATAAATGTTCCCTACCAAGAACATAGGAGCTGTATGTGAATTAGAATTGTTGTGAATTATTGGGCTCCTTCTTGTGTGCAGACGAAATTTCTGTCCATATCCGAAAATTAAGAAAAGTTAGACCATAATTTTGATCATATGGTATATGCTAATATGAATTTGAACACTATACGCAGTTCTGATAGTCAAGGATCTTGACCGTTAAATTAAGGTCAGACAACTTGTATCCGAGTTACATTTTAAGCATGATTTGGTATAATCAGAATCCGCGATGTCTAATCTTCACGCACGGTAAAAATCCGTGGATTGCAGGGTTTACTAACCACATAATGTTGGTCTGAGACATGGAAAACTAACCTGCAAATGACTTTTGACTTCATCGTTGGTGAGGCCATCGACTTTCATTAGCTCCCTGATCTGTTTCGGCGTGGCAGCTGCAACATGTCACACACAATTGACATTTAGATTTGGAACAATTGACAATATGAATGAACTAATTATGCTGATGAGTAATATATTCACTCACAATTTGAACCGCCAAGTTGTTGAAGGGCATGCAAGAAGCGTTTGTGCAATTCCTGTGACCAGCACCGACGCTGCTTCCTCTGACCTTTATCGTCTCTTTTGCTGCCGCTTTCAACAATTGGTTCTGTAGAACTTGTAGCAGGTACTTGAGGCAAACTAGTTGGTGCTTTATCACTTTCTAATGCATTATCTTTTTCAGTAGCAATTTCTTCTTTGTGGAAAGGTTGAAATGCCCCACCATTTCTCTTCACTTCTACAACATTTGTTTTCCTAGGCACTTCCTGAACAAACATTTCACACTCTTAATTTCTTTTCCATTATGAAACAAACAAAAAGTTCGAAAGCAACAATTCCATTCAATGTATCAAGCAGACAATAGGCTTGATGAATTGAGTGACACGGAAGAAGCCCTGATCAAAAGTTTCACAGTTCATAATCGCTAATTTACTAACATTTGCTTATAAAATAAAAATTCATTCATTAAAACGAACTTCGGTTTTGCCATCCAGAAACAGTTAGCGGTACAACTTGTTGTCTGCTTGCCTTTCAGTCTAGTGTAATTTTCTATGATTAAATCGTACAAAAAAATTCAACTTTGGTTTTGCAATTTTATACCTCTTTTGCAGATGAAGGAGTGGGATTCCATAACTGAACAGATCTTAGCCAATCAGATTTCATCTTATGCGATGAATGTTGCTCCTCATCATCATCTTCCTCATCATTTTCATCGCAATCCAGGGACAATGCCCTTTTCTTAATAGGAATAAACTCCTCAAAAACAAGACCTTCATCCGTTGATGTCTGTTCCGAACACTCCGATTGTGTTCCAAACAACTGTTGCTTACAAGTTTCAATGGCTGCATATTCACAAAACATAACATAAAAAAAAAAGTAGAAAAACACAAACCAAAAAACCAATGAAAGAAACTTTAACATGGTATAAAACAAAGGGTATATATATTTTTTTTTCTTCTGGTTTGTTTTGTTTACCTTGTGTAACAAGCTCAAGAGAAAGAGGAAGGTCTCTAGGGAAAACCTGGATTTTCTTCTTCTCTTCTTCCAATGCTAAGATATAGTCACGAAATTCCATTTTTTGGGAGTGCATTTTGTGGTCGAATTGCATTGAAACCATTAAAGTTTATGTGATTTTGTTGGAATATTAATGTGTTGTTGAGGGAAAACAGTTTGAGGAAGAGGGTAAGGATGAATATATAGGGAATGAATAGAGTTTTGTCGTAGCACATAAAAACGGATCCACCAATGAAGAATATGGGATCTGAATAGAATCAAATTTTGGAATAAACTTGGAAGGAAGAGAGAGAACGGCTTATAAACATTGAGTTCGGGTCGTCGCATACTAAGACGAATCTTTGATGCCTTTTATATTCTTGCTTTGTTTAGTATTTTTTTTTTTTGGACAAGGTTGCGTTGTTTAGTTAAAGGAAAATATTTTGTTTTTTTTTTAAGGTTTTTCTGTCACCTGCAAATTTGGATGTTTTTTTTTTTGTGATAGTTGGGGTTTGTTTGAACTCCGATCTTGCATATATTATGCATTGTTTCTACTAACTGAGCTAAACTCACGGGGACACAAATTTGCATATGTTAAAAAGTTTAAAATTGTAAATTTGTATTATAACTTATATATTTTATATTAAATATATAACTTTTTAATAAATAATAGTTGTTTTTCAATAAAAAATTGTTACTTTTAGTTGTTTTAACATATGCGATATTGCACATGTTAGACAAACTCTTTTTTTTTTTAAATAAGGTTAGTTAAATATTTTTTATTCAACAGAAAAAATGATATTTGTACAATCATTTTTGTACAAGTGATGATATCTTTTTATTTTTTTTTATCTTTTTAGCGGATAAAAACAATAGAGAGGAAAAGAATAAGACAAAAAGAGTAAGAATATAATAAATGTATAAAAGAAAGTAGAAACAATAGTTGTTCCAAAAGTTATCGAAAAATAGTTGTACAAATATCATTTCTCATTCAACAGTTGTAAATTTACACTTTATATTTTGACGCAGTTATTAACACTTCAATTTTGTTGTAATCTATATTCCACCAAAATTTTCATTGTTAACTACCAAATTTAATGACTAAAGTTTTAGAAAAACATTGACATATTTATACACTCACAAAATTAACTCATTTAATTTATCAAAGTAGTTATAACACATGAATGAAAATAATAAAAATTGGCGGCTTGTTTAAGACAATGTCGCTCTTACTAGTAAATAGCGACATTGTTTGTTTGCCTCCGAATAAAACTTATATTGAAGTTTGGTAAATAACACATAATAGTTTAACAAGCACTTGATAAAATGCTAAACTCTGATCTATGCCTCGGTCTACCTACGATGTCATCAACGACTAGCTTATAATATGATTCAATAGATATTCGAGTATAACTCTAACTCATAAACCAAAGCAAAGCTTGCTTTAAACGCCATGCTTCCGCCTCTCGAGGACTCAGTTGGTCGACATTCCAGGTTTTTTGCACACATATGAAATTGCCCTTGTCGTCTCTAACACACTTGTTGATGATAAAACGATTTTTATCTTTAAAAATAGTCGTCTTTCAGATACCTGTAGACCATATTTACTTGATTAGCCACCCGCATTTCGCTCACTGCATTTGTTTCTACAGTAGCTGCAATTGTATTTCCTTCACAAGCTGATTGTTGCATTAGTCTCAGTTTTCTTAATAATTTGACATGTGTAATGTTTATAAACCATTGGCTGCCCTCACCTTACGTCAATTTTGTAAGGATGAGTTAGGTTGCAATGTAAAATTTGAAGGTGAGAAAAACCACAAGAAGGGGGGGTTGAATTGTGTTTTTGGAAACTTCTTCTTTTACGTTCTAGATAACTGTCCTCAGGTTCAGAGTCTGAAGTAGTTCAGAGTCTGAGTGAGTTCA
>Ga0315915_1003970_pt1 | contig 18746 bp, 14 predicted proteins | sample MpolbnodulesMG_FD_207738 | JGI IMG/M metagenome (GOLD analysis project Ga0315915, IMG submission 207738) | Medicago polymorpha root nodule microbial communities from Los Angeles, California, United States - branched nodules | ecosystem: Host-associated > Plants > Roots > Nodule | place: USA...
GTAGTTACTAATTTACGTTGAGTCTCAAGGTTCGCTGCAACGTAATTCTAAGAGGCATAGACTAATTTGCCTTTTTGTTTGGTATGTACTGTATAATTACTTAAAAACTCTTTAAATTAATAATTATTAATTTATCGATAAATTAATAACTTTCTAAATTAATAAATTTCTCTGGTCCTGACATTATTAATTTATAGAGTTACTACTGTATGTGAGTTGTGTACCAAACAAAAAAAAAGTGGGTTGTGTTGTGGAAAAAACTACATGAATTGGTCTGATTGTATCGGTTTGAAAACCTTAAAGTAAACTTTTTTTAAAGTTTCGATTTGAATTCTTCATGTGTCAATTTTGTAAGTTTGTCAAATATTCCGACTTTAAACTGATATTCTGAATTAGTTGATCATTGAGTCATATAGATGCTTAAAAAAAAAAAAAATCTAAAATTCAAATTTCAACCATAGATCTTTACATTTAACGTCATACTCATACATCGATGATCGAACATAACTCTAACGAAGAAAATATATGAAATACAAAATATAATCAACATTGGAGATACTTCCTTATGATATTTGATTTTCTTGTTATGAGAAATAAATGTTTTTTCTTTAAGAAAAAAAATACACATTATTATAAGATAAAATCCCTTCTCAAAAAGAAATTGTCAAACCTTCTCACATATTTATATCAATCAATGTAAATTAAAGTCATTTCTTTATACCAACACAAAAATAGTGCTTAGCAAAATGAGGTAGATTCATACAAACGACAAAAATTAAGATTTTAATCGTAAGAAAACCTAGGGTAAAATATATATGCATATTTTGTAAATAATATAACATAAATCTAGGGTAAAAGTGAGTCAAAAAAAACTATGGATAGAATAATAACAAACGTGTTACTTTCTTGCTACTTGTTTTTTGAGAGATACTTTCTTGCAACCTTTTTTTTAAGATACTTTCTTACTACTTGTTCCCACCTTAATTTCTAACCAATTGACATAACATTATCTTTGTAAATTTGAACACCGCGTTACAACCTAATCCCACCGACACATCCAATGATACCAAACCATAGCCAGAAGACATCAAGTGGGACTACACTACACTATGCATTATGAATATTGTTTCATAAAAAAAGTATAGCAGTAGAATAAAATAATATCTTATGATGATTTTGATTAAAAATGTTAAAAAATACAACTATGGAATATGCTATGTTCCTTCCTAAATCCCTGATGCATGAGATCCACAACTATAATAAGCATCACGTTGGTGCATAATAATCATAGCTTTTGCATTTGAGAGATCCACCATATTTGGCTATGTTGTCCACTGTCCAACTTGGCATGAAAAGCCTAAACAAAGTCAATGGTTATTTTGACTATGGAAAATTAATTAACATTAACATCAAAACATTTCTACACCTAAAACAAATAAGAACTTGATTTAGATTGGACCTCTAATATTTTGGTTTGAATTCTTAAATAAACTTGTATTAAAAATTTGACTTCATGCCTGATTTTTTTTCCAGCTACCTTTAAACACGGCTTCATTGAAGGAACTAATTTTAGATTCAATTTGTCATAATGTCTACTATGAGACAATGTTGTTTGACTTTTCTTGTTGAATTTATTGATATGATAAATGTTAACATGTATAAACATGCTTCTATTCTTTGTTTATTGTATGTAGACAAAGTGGTAGAAGTTAAATAAAATAACCTAAAACCCTCAAAAAAATAAACATAACCTAAAACACACACAAATTGTTTTTTTTACTCACCAAAAAACAAAATTCCTTGTTGATCTCTCTTGTTTCTGTTGCTAAAAAACAAATAACATAAGTGATTCACCTTATCTCCCAAGTATATCCTTGGTAAAAAAATAAGGTTTTCACTACCGTCAAAGGGAAACCAAGAAAGATCTTTTGTTGTTCAAGTGGACTTTGAAAAAGCGTATGACTCTGTTGATTGGGGGTACTTTGAGGAGGTGATGGTTAGCATGTCGTTTCCGATGTTGTGGAGAAAGTGGATTAAATAGTGTGTTTGTACCGCCACAACATCAGTTCCTACGGATGAGTTTCCTCTTGAGCGGGGTTTATGTCAGGCTGGCGCTCTATCTCCCTTTTTGTTTTTGTTAGCAGCAAAAGGTTTGAATGTGTTGATGAAAGCCTTAGTTGAAGCATATGTCTTTACGGGATACAATGTGGGGGGCGCTAATCCAGTAGTTGTGTTTCATTTACAATTTGATGATGACACGCTCTTGTTAGGGAATAAAAGTTGGGCTAATGTTCGTGCTTTGAAGGCTGGTCTCGTTTTGTTTGAGGCTATGTCTGGACTGAAAGTCAATTTCCATAAAAGTTCTTTGGTTGGGGTCAATATTAATGCTTCTTGGTTGTCTGAAGCGGCTTTTGTGTTGGGTTGCAAAGTGGGTAAAATGTCGTTCCTCTATTTGGGCCTTCCGATAGGGGGCGATCCGCGCCGGTTATTATTTTGGGAGCCTGTTGTTAATCGTATTAAATCTAGATTGTTTGGTTGGCATAGTCGGTTCCTTTCCTTTGGTGGTCGCCTGGTTCTCCTCAAATCCGTCTTGACTGCGCTTCCTGTCTATGCACTTTCCGTTTTCAAAGCTCCGTTAGATTGGAGGCTATACTGTTCGTGGTGTGTATGACATGTTGACAGCACAGGAACAACCTCATATTCATCAACATATGGAGTTAATTTGGCATAAACAGGTACTTCTAAAAGTTTCAGTTCTTGCTTGGCGGCTGTTGAGGGATCGATTACCTACAAAATCCAATTTGGCAGATCGTGGCATTATACCCGTGGAGGCTCGATTTTGTGTCACGGGTTGTGGGCAAGTTGAAGACGTGAATCATATGTTTTTGTCCTGTCCAATTTTCGGTGCATTGTGGCCTATGGTGCGGGCATGGATTGGGGTCGAAGGGGTAAATTCTCATGCCATTTTAGATCATTTTCTGCAATTTATTCAATATGTAGGTGGCTTGTGATAGACTTTTAGCAAGTGTACTAAAAATGAAACGAAGTAATAAAATTTATAAGTTCGTATCCACATGGACTGTTTCAATTTCTACTCGGCAAAAGCGTTAAAATAAAGGATGTATTAAATTAATGGCAAGCCACACCCACCTTGATGTTTGTATTCAAAAGCTTTCGAAGTTAAACTAGCAGGTGCAATTCAACCATACTTGACGGAAGGAAATTAGAATTGTTGATTGACTAGTTAATTTTAACTTCTCTTTAAATTCTTTTGACATTCATGTCATGGAGACTCCTCATAGTGACGTTTTGAGTCTCCTTTGTTAGTTTTTTTTATTACATTTTCGAGGATTGCATGTCTAGAGATATTCATGTAATTATGTAGTTTTTTTATCCGCTTAGGGCTTTAGCCCTCTTTTTCCACTAAAAAAAATCGGATGGTCTTTTAAGATTAGGAATTAAGATGGTTAACAACCAATTTTTTTTCCTCAAAAAAAATATTTTTTTTTTTTGTACGCAGGACATAGTTTGACTCGTAATGTCGACATTACTATGTTCAATATCTTCATACTTTACTCGACTTTGAATCCGAAATTTGCATCTATGTGTGTGAGTTTGAGACAGTATTTGCTACTTTGAAAAAAAAAATTTAATCTTTATTTTTTTTGGTAAATATTTTTTCTAGTAATTTTTTTTCTTTCTAGTAATTCGTCTTTGTAAGATGAATAGTTAGATTTTTCTAGTCATTTTTATAAAAAAAAATATTTGGATTATATTATAAATCAGAATCGGATATACATCAATTATTCAATAAACTTAAAAACATGATCAAAAAAATAAACTTAAAAACATAATATTTACTTATAATAATGACTGAAAGAGGACTTTGACCTTCTTTGTTCAAAAAAAAAAGAGACCGAAATAAATAAATTAGGCAATCTTTATATCTTTGGAAAAATATTAAATCACCTTCAAAACAACTCTTTAAATGAAAAATATGTCTGTCATATGCCAATTCCTTCCTCAAATTACTTACATTGCATTAACAATTTCCCTTTAAATTTGATTAATGACAAACCAATCAATTAAATAAATACACTTATAACACAATCAATTAAATAAATGCAAACTACAATGCACCGAGTGTATTCATTGAATTGATTGACAAGGCGAGATCATTGGCAATAGTTAATAAACTATCCTTTTTTTGATCATGATTATAAAATAATCTTCTATATAAAGAATCAAATAAATTTTTCATTATTATAACCAAGCAATTTAAGCTCAAATAGTTAATGAGATTCACCAATCGAATTTTAATTTATTTTATGAATGGAACAATTCTTAATCAAATTATACTCTTACTTTAGGATGAACCCCGTATTACCGGAACCCTTCTCCTAGGAACCAAAAGGTTAAAAAAATATCATTATAATTATGCAAAACGTCTAAATTGTGTGTGACAGAAGAAAAAGGAAATTTCTGTGGTGATTCATTTCAAATCTCTAGCTAAGCATAAAATAAGAACTTTCCCTTATGGCAATGATGATCTGCATTTTAGCTGTATCTTATTGTCACCTTTAGAAAGAAAGAGAAAAAAGAAAAACTTTAATATGGTGTGCTGTTTTTTATTTTTATTTTTATTTTATTTTTCTATAAATAAAATGTTTGGTGTATTGTTTGAAACTCTCTAGAGTGAGATTGCTTACGTGTGAAACAAATACTGCTCAACATGCCAGCTTTGTTCTTTCAAACTTACCTCAACTTGCTAAATGAACCAATCAAAATGAGTCACCATATTCTAAGAATAAAACTAAGTGCATAGTTAATCATTGGGTCAAAAAAGTGTATAATTAGTTAACCATGATTTTCACACTATGTGTAAAATTCATATGTGGTCAAAATTGGAATGAAAAAAAAAAAGAAGCTATGGATGGGAAGAGACTTCAATAAAAGTGGTAAAAGTGGTCTGTCGAGTCGAGTCGAGTCCTCTGATTAAGATTAGTCATTGATAAAACAATACTTTTCACTAATAACATAATTAAAACAAATAATTTGCAATCATTAAATCAGATCAAACAATCTATATTTTTTCCAATCGGTTATCTTGATTCGTCAAAGTAAGAGTATAAATTTTTCGATATTAACATCAATAAAAATAGATAAACAATAAACACGTTGATCATTAGATTCAAATCAAACGTTTGAATTTCTGATTTGACGAAGTAAAAATATATTACCTAATCTTGATTCAACTATCGAGATACTTTAACCACAGACAATCTAAATCCGCGTAAATATTCATATTTTTAAGCTGGCTATTACCATATGACAAAAATGAAAAAACACAAAAGTTTGTTCTTACTATAAGCATTATTAATACCTTGCTTTAGCCTGTCAAATTAGCTCTCTCTCTCTCTGTCTCTCTCTCTCTCTCTAGCACATACACTGTCTTTCTCTCTCTAACAGATACACTTTCTCTTTCACCAAATTCCATAGCAGATTTCTCTGATTTGCTTCCATTCATATTTCAAAACCAATCACACACATTAAATACTGTAATATGAGCATGACCATTTAGTGTTTATGCTTCTATTTCCCTTCATTCATCAATGATGTTGAAGAAAATTCTCTAAATTTTCTTCCATTATCATAAAAATTCAATCTTTAGATTTTTGGTTTTGACAAAAAAAAAAAAAATAGAGAGAGAAAAAAAAAATGGCACCAAACACAGTTACAAATGCAACTGACAAAGTTAATGATTTCACTTTGTTACATGTTCATGATGGTTTGGATTCTCCAATGTTTCAAGAGAAGCAAAAAAAATCTACAAGTACAAAACAGTTTACATGGGTTATTCTCCTTAAACTCCACAAACTTCTGACATGTTTGACATGGTTGACCAATGGTCTCAAATCAACTTTTTCATTGGTCAAAAAGAGAATTTCATTATCTGATATTGGTGATGAAAATCCTAAGAACACAACAAGGTTATATAGATTCATCAAAGTGTTTCTTGTACTTTCAATTGTTGCTTTGGTTGTTGAAATCATTGCTCATTTTAATCAATGGAATTTGCATGTGATTCAACCTTGGGAAGTTAAGAATCTTTTGCAATGGTTTTATATGGTTTGGATTTCTTTTAGAGAAGATTATGTTGCTCCTTTGGTTTTGTTTGTGTCAAAGTTTTGTATTGTTTTGTTCTTGATTCAATCTTTGGATCGGCTTGTTCTTTGTCTTGGATGCTTTTGGATCAAGGTTAAGAAGTTGAAGCCTATGATTGATGATGATGCTTATGATGTTGAGGATCCTTTGAGCTTTCCTATGGTTCTTGTTCAGATTCCAATGTGTAATGAAAGAGAGGTAACTAAATGCTGAAACTTGATTCTAATCTATGATTTAGGATCTTCTTTCAATTTTTGAAACATCTTATGTGCATATTGGATTCAATTATGATTGCAATTTGGTAGCTTGATTTATACATGATTTTCCAAATTTTCATGTTTTGTAATTGGAGTTTGACTGTTAAGTAAGTAAAATCTGGTCAATGATTGCTCCAGCCAGACTTCGAATTCGGGTAATCCCGATCAATTCGAACTTCACTGGTAATCTGGAGTTTGGCCGATAAGTAAAGTCTAGTCAAAGATTGTTCTAGCCAAATTTCGAATTTGGGCAATCCTGATCGATTTGACCTTCACCGGAGCCTACATGTATAATGGATTAAATTATGATTGGAATTTGAGCCTGATTCATACTTGATTTTCTAATTTTTTTGGCTTAACTCTGATTATCAAGGGAAATAGTCTCGGGTGGTAAATAAAGTCTGACCAATGATTGTTTCAATCAGGGTTCAAGTTCTGCTAGTCCTAATCGATTTAACATTCGCTAGAGCTCATTGGTCATTTGAGCTCAAACACTTGGTTTTTCGATTTTACGTTTGATACTGACACATTTTTTTGTTTTGTTTTGTTTTGAATGAAGGTTTATTCACAATCAATTGGTGCTGCTTGTCAACTTGATTGGCCGAAAGACAGAATACTAGTTCAAGTATTGGATGATTCAGATGATCCTAATTTACAGATGCTTATCAAAGATGAGGTTTCTTCTTGGAAAGAGAAAGGGGTCAACATTGTTTATAGACATAGATTGATCAGAACTGGTTACAAAGCAGGGAATCTTAAGTCAGCTATGTCATGTGACTATGTCAAAAACTATGAATTTGTGGCAATATTTGATGCAGATTTTCAACCAAATCCTGATTATCTCATGCAAACCATTCCACATTTCAAGGTAAGCATTATAAATAAGCCAAATAAGGACAAGGAAAAGTTTAGTCATGTTTACTTCCTAACCGCATTTACAGTTTTCAGTGTCAACTTTGACTTTGTATGTGACGAATGACAGAAGATGGAAGCTTACTAGAAATTATGCATTTCCAGAAAAACCGAAAACAATGTTTTGAATTCAATCTATTTTCAATTTGCATTTTCAAAAACTTCCCCTGTTATATGTAACAGATATTTTATCTGTGAAAAATGAAAATGGAATAAGGAAACACTAGAAGTAAACGGCCCTAACGATTTTTTGTGACTTGTTGTTTATAGGGAAAACCTGACTTGGGACTGGTTCAAGCAAGATGGTCATATGTGAACAAAGATGAGAATCTACTAACAAGGCTTCAAAACATCAACTTGTGTTTTCACTTTGAGGTTGAACAACAAGTGAATGGTTATTTCTTGAATTTCTTTGGATTCAACGGAACAGCTGGTGTTTGGAGGATTAGGGCTTTGGAGGAATCAGGCGGTTGGTTGGAGAGGACAACAGTTGAGGATATGGACATAGCAGTTAGAGCTCATTTGAATGGATGGAAATTTATATACCTTAATGATGTTAAAGTTCTTTGTGAATTACCTGAATCTTATGAAGCTTACAAGAAACAACAACATCGTTGGCATTCTGGCCCCATGCAACTTTTTAGGCTATGTCTTCCTGCTGTATTAACTGCCAAGGTATTGCTAATTATCATTTCTCTTTCAACTTTATAGTGTAACATGGTTTTAGGCTGCTGCAACATAAGGTTTTAGGGTCTGTTTGCATTGACTTGTTTGAGTTTATTTATTAGCGTAAGCACTAGTGAGACTGTTTGGAAGAGCTCATAGAACCAGCTTATAACTTGTCTATAAGTTGTTTTCAACTTATTTTCATAAGCTCTTAAAAATAGCTTATTAAAATAACTAATTGCTTATATATATGAACACAGTTTGACTTTAGGCTCTATTTGGGAAACAACTTTACTAAGCCCTTACCATATGGTGGAAAGCTTATAAAACAGCTTTCATATAAGCTATAAGATATTTTTTATAAACTATCTTGGAGAGCTTATAGAAATAAGCTGAATACAGTTTGTGATCAGGTCATAAGTTGTTTCCACAAGCTCTCTGAAACAGTCTCACAAGTTCTTTCTTATACTGTTAGACAAGCTCAGATAAGGCAATCTAAACACGTCATTTTATCTTTTGCTATAGAAATAACTTTCATATGACCACTTATATGATAAGCGCCTATACTATAAGTGCTTAATTAAGTTGTTTATCCAAACAATTCCTAGAGCTCTCTGTTATTGCAATTACGATCACATCAACCACAATTATCCACAAATTTTTGGCAACTGTATTTTAAAACTATGCTTAAAAATGTGTATAAGTTTTCTGAATTTTTATTTACTGTTCTGTGCAGATATCAGTATGGAAGAAGGCAAACCTAATATTCTTGTTCTTCTTATTGAGGAAACTTATACTTCCCTTCTACTCATTCACCCTATTCTGCATCATACTACCCTTAACAATGTTCATACCTGAATCAGAACTACCTCTTTGGGTAATCTGCTATGTCCCTATCGTCATGTCGTTCTTAAACATCCTTCCATCACCAAAATCAGTCCCTTTCCTTGTCCCTTATCTTCTTTTCGAGAACACAATGTCGGTTACAAAGTTCAATGCAATGGTCTCTGGACTATTTCAACTAGGAAGTGCTTATGAATGGGTTGTGACAAAGAAAACAGGTAGATCATCTGAGTCCGATTTATTAGCATTAGCTGAAAGAGAATCTAAGTCTTCAAATGAAGATAAACCATTGCATAGAAGACACTCAGAATCCGGTTTGGAGTTATTAGGCAAAATTCAGAAATCAGAAGTGGTTTCAAAGAAGAAGAAAAACAAACTCTATAGGAAAGAATTAGCACTTGCTTTTCTTTTACTCACTGCTTGTGCTAGAAGTCTTTTAGCAGCACATGGTGTTCATTTCTATTTCTTGCTGTTTCAAGGTTTGGCATTCCTTGTTATGGGTTTGGACTTGATTGGTGAACAAGTTAGCTGAAGAACATGGCATTGAAAATGTCTTGTTTTTTATACTAATAATTGGTGATTCTAATTTCAAGTCCATATATCAGTTGAAAGAACTATATCAGCTGGCAAGAAATGGGATATAGAGTAAAGTTTATTGATTGTATAATCATAAAATGATAAGGATCCATAGAGACAAGAATGTAATTTTTTGTTATTTACATATTTTTTGTAGACTTCAAATTTGTTGGAGAGTTATATCATTTATTTGGTTTTTTTTATTTTTGTGGTTTTTCACTTATGTAAAGTAGGATCAAGAAAATGTTGATTGAACATAACTGTATTTACTTACTACTATCTTTTATAAAAGCTTGTGAAATGAGCAACATTTCCTTTCTGGTTGTTTCTGTTTTGTGATAGTATATTATTTAATTTGAAATCCCTACTTCACACAATTTGTGTTTTGATTAAGAAGAAAGGAAGAAAAAATAACAAGTCTCTTTATGAAGGGAGAAAGTGTATGGCCTATCCGAAGTGTGCCAGAGTATCAAACTTAGGTCACTAAGGTTGAAGAACGGTCTATCCTAATTTATCCTCATTAGTCGGAAGCAATTAAATCGAATATGTCAACTGAAGTCGACCTTGCCGATGGTTTGGTTATTTGAATGGTTCAATTGTGATTTTGATTTCCAGTTCGACTTTTAACACATTTGTCAAAAGTGTATGTAAAAACCAAACCGTGACATATCAAAAACATTTTCATCAAAATCAACAATGATATACCAACATAGTGCGACACAAATGGTTGATACTTGGGCCATTAACCATTTGATATAGAGTTTGGTCACTAGCCGGTGCGTATGGAGATATATTTGTTGGAATATATCAACCCCTTAAATGAATCTCAGTTATCTCGAGAGATTAGTCTCTGCATGGAGAAGTATTTGTTGAGAGATGTTAACCTCTTAAATGAATCTCAGTATGGAGAAATATTTGTTGGGAGATGTCAACCCCTTAAATAAATCTCAGTTATCTCGAGATATTAGTCTCTGTAGTTGCGTACCTTTACTTTAAAAAAACATTTACAAAAAATATTCAACAATGAAACAGCTCAATCAAAGTCATGATCATGTTGAATTCATTTGTGATTTGTAACTGAAAGATCTTCAACATTTTTATAATTAAAGTTGCCAACATACTAAATATCTTGTTTGGAGAAAATGACTTTTCATAACTAAAATACTTTGAAGTACCTAGCTTGGACTGAATTTCTATTTAAAGTATTTGATGACAATGATAAACACACAATAATGATAAATCACCCGTCTATATTTGGCTTTGGAAGTGTGCATCTAGATCACACAAGTCATCTAAAAGTACACAAAGAAATTGCATAAATTCACTGTTTTTTCTAAATACATACATCTGAACAGATGTGGTGGGTGAGGAAAGTAGACCCATATAGTCATAGTCAATTAATATTTGGAGCAACTTTTCTCCCTTTAAAATCACTTTGAAAGTACACATCCAAAACAAATAGTTCTTCAGTAACCATCAGGAAGTATAATCTATTATCTATATCTGAAAAAAATAAATATAGTTTTTCAGTTTCATCTAGAAGTACATTTCTAAAATTAAGTGTGGATTTTTCAGAAATGTACACTTGGCTAAAGTTTCACTATTAAAAATTGAGAGCTTGCATACCAAAAAATAATATTTGAGAACTTGTTTGTAAAGTCTAGTTAAAAAGACAACACTCATATTATTAGATTCAACACCTTTACTTAATTGACTTCTCAACATATTATTTAATGTATGTGTAAAATAATTATACATCAACCCTGATCGTACATACTCATTAGATTCTTTTCGAATTTAATTTATATACATTGTCATTATACACATGTGTTGTCAGAACGATTAACTAGATACATAAACAATGTGTTTTTAACTTATTAAATACTAAAAAAACATATAATTTCTATAATTTTTTTTTTAAGGAATATAATTTTTATAACTTTTGTACACTTTAAATTAAGAGTAGTGATATTTGAACAACCATTTCATACAATTTATGGTGACAACTTCTTTTCTCTCTCTTTTCATTGGTTAAAAACAACGGAGAGAGAAAAAGAAAGAGAGAGAGAATAAGAGGATAATGTAAGTATGAGAGAAAAAGTTGTGATAAAGTGGATGTACAAATATCATTTCTCTTAAATTAATTTCATTTTTTATTAGACAAAAAAAAAAAATCCAACATTAACATCCAAAAAAACACGACAACAACAGTTTACACAGTCACTCTTCTGTCTTGTCTCTTCTTTTCTTCTTCCACGCATCAACTACAAAGAAGTTCAAAACTTTCACTTTCACTTTTCAAATTTCAAACTGATTCTCCTTTCCAATCACTGAAAAAGTGATTCTGCAACTGGGTTTGTCCGCAATGTAACTTACACTATTGAAAAATTCAATTTTTTAGCTAATTTATTTATTTATGTGAATTTTGTCATCACTCTCATAACTAAGATCACACCTTGTTTGGTTGCAGTTTTTCAATGGCTGAGGAGAAAGATGCTTTCTATGTTGTAAAGAAAGGGAATGTTGTTGGCATATACAAGTCTTTCACTGATATTCAACCTTTACTTTCATCTTCTGTATGTATCCTTATGCAAAGTTTTTGTCTTTGGAATTTTTCTGCATTTGGGTTTGCATGCTTTGTAATGTTGTATCAGTAAATGTAGTTCATTCTTGTTATGTTCTTCTCTCAGCTTATGGATTTTTTTTTCTGTATTTAGGGCCCGTTTGGATTGGCTTATTTTTTTAGCTTATACAAATAAATAAGCTTTTATGTTATTCCATAAGTTTTTAATTACTAATGAAAACTGTATCTTTATAAGCTGTTTTTTCATAAACTGTCTTGACAAACTTATGAATAATACATAAAAGCTTATTTATTTGTATAAGCTGAAAACACAAGTCAATTCAAACGGGCCCTTAGGTATGCATGATTTGTGATGTTGAATTACTAGAGTATGTTTGGATTGTCTTATTTGAACTTGTGTAGTACTAGCATAGGCGGTGAGACTGTTTGAGAGTTTATGGAAACAACTTATGACATTTCCATAAGCTGTTTTCAGCTTATTTCTTTAAGCTCTACTTGTTAGCTTACGAAATCAGCTTATAGTTTATATGAAAATAGTTTGACTTTATTTTCGTTTGTTATTAAAATAGCTTATACATAAGCGCTTATGCCGTAAGCACTTCATTAAGTTTTTTTATTCAAACATGGCGGATATGGAGGTCTTGTTTGTAATATTCTTCCTTCATGCTATGTTTTTGTCTTTGGATTTTTTCTGTATCTGGGTATATATGTTTTGTGATGTTGAACCACTAAATGGAGTTTATAAAGGGCCTCTTTGGATGAAGAAATAAGCTCATCCACTGATATAACCACTCATGACACGTCTAGGAGAGCTTAGAGAAACAATTTATGACATGTCAATAAGCTTCCTTTAGCTTATTTCCATAAGTTCCCAAGATAACTTATGAAAAAATTTCTAAGAAAACAACCTTGATGAAAACAATTTTGACTTTTTTCTATCTTTTAATACAGAGATAGCTTATAGATAAGCACTTATGTGATAAGCGTTTATGCTATAAGCGCTTAATGAAACTGTTTATCTAAACAGGCTTAAATGGAGCTCCTTTATATTGAACTTATGGGGTTGGTTTTACTTTTTTTCTTCTTCTTTCCTTCCTGAAAACAACCATGTCTTCTTCATTGTTTTGGTCAAAATGGAAATGGGGTGTTCTCAGTGAAGTATTTGCATTTTCAAAGCAGGTTTCTGGTGAATCTGTAAGTGTTTTTAAAGGGTTCTCTTTACCTCAAGAAACTGAGGAGTATCTTGTCTCACATGGACTTAAGGGAGCCACTTACTCTATCAGCGCTGCTCATGTAAATGCGGGTAGTTTTGGAAGACTTGCTGTTTGTCCTTATCAGGTTTGAGACACTTTTTGTTCTTACTTTTGTTGTTCTCTTAAACTTGTTGTAAATTTTCCTCTTATATTGGATAAAGGCCTATGAAGCACTGCATGTCGTCACCGATAATCATTTGATGAAATAGGATGATTGAATGTAATGTATAGGTGTCCGTCATTGGCATGTGCCGGACACTGAACACACCTTCAATGTGAAGTGTCGATTCGACATAGATAAAAGCCCTTGTTTTGTGCGTCCAAAGGCTTATATTGTTAACTTTGAACATTATGTTGCAACTTCTGTGTTTTCCTCAAAGTTGTCAACTGCGGATCGCAAAGGAGAACAATGGCTTGTTCAAATTCCATTATGCTACAGCGCTATAGCCGTAACTTGTCAACACTTTGTACTAAATTGCGTATCACAGAACAATAGTGGCTTGTCTAAATTCCATTATTCTATGGCGCTATATCACTATATCTGATAACTTCTTCAGCATATGCCATTTGTATTTCTGACAAGTTTGCAATTGGAAACATTTTAACTTAATGAAGAGATTAATGTTCTTTCAGGATCCATGTTCTCCTGGAGGAGGAACTGTTATGGCAAATTCCTCATTAAAGAGATCGCAAGATGCATTGCAAGCTGATACCAGTGTGAGTTATCTACTTCAAATATCCTCAACCAGGAATTATTACCTTTACATTACCAAAGACGTATCGGTGTCGGGCACCGATACTTTGGCATTTTTTAAGTATTGGGGCTTCCCAGCATTATAGTGATTAATCTATTCTTATATTATAAGGAAAAAAAAGGATTTTTAAGCTCTAAAATTTTGATATTGTTAACTTGAACTTTATTTTGCAACTTTTCTCTCTATTATGTGGTGGACTTCAATGCACAGGGAATCATATACTATCAACATTATTTCTAAATTTCTTATAACTTCATAAACTTCTTTTCTATTTTGTATCGCGGAGCTTAAACTTATACGTTTGTGTCTCTAGCAAATTTGCAATTGGAGAAAAGTTTAAGAGATTAATTTTCTTTCAGGATCCATATTTTTACGGAGGAAGAACTAATATGGTGAATCCCTCGTCAAAGAGCTTGCAAGGTGCCACGCAATTTGATGCTAGCGTGAGTTGTAAACTTTGGAATGTCCTCAATCATGAATTTTCACCGAGTATTACCAAAGAAATGTTCATTGCTTACCGCTTCATCTGTTCTTGTTCTTTTGCTTTTTTAAAACAGAAGGGAGCTGGATCATCTTCATTTTCAAGAAATTTGCAAAGGAATCATTCTATAGGTGGATTACAACTACACACAGACGTGTCTACTGATAGTTGTGTAAGCTCCTCTTTGTTTGGCATTGTTAATATCATTAATTTCATTATACATCATATTCATAGTTGTCTAAGTGCCTGCATTCTTTTACTTGGAGAATTTCTTCATAACACAAACAATCCTTGTCTGGAATGACTCAACTAACACGTCACTTTTAAAGTTATTTACCATTGTATGGCTTTCTGATCCTTAATATTGATTTCACCATCTTGATCAAAAACTTCTGGTTACGTTTTTTCCCGTCATTTAAAGTATGGATGTGGCACTAGGTTCAAGATTAAAACATTAAGTCACATGAATTCTATAAGTGACCATGAGATTATGTCTAAGCACCCTATTAATTACCTGATATTCTTCATTTGTATGCATTTATCCGCAAGTGGTTATTATAAATAAAAAGTTCTGTTACTCATAGAATTGATTTCATCTCTAAAGTTTTGGCAGCAATTCAACATTACTCTTGATCTTACCTGGATAGATGTTTTACAAAATAACTCAATCTATAAGATAGATAATACAACAAAACATTTCTTGTAGCTTTCTTGTAGACTTGAGTTTGATGGTGCGTGCAAAGGAAATCCTGGACCAGCTGGTGCTGGAGCTATACTGCGTGCTGAAGATGGGAGCAAGGTGAATATTTTGTATTTGTACAAGTAATTAATCATTTTTGTAATATATATTCTTTGTGAAAAGCATCTAATTGCTATGTCTCTTCATAGGTCTATCGATTGCGTGAAGGAGTTGGTGCTGCTACAAATAATGTTGCTGAATATCGAGGATTGATTTTAGGATTGAAACAAGCTCTCAAAAAAGGATATAAGCACATCCGTGTTCAAGGAGACTCCCTGCTCGTGTGCAATCAGGTTTGTTATCTCTGAAGATACAAAGTATGCATCAATGTTGTTAAGAAGTGGTACAATAGCGCTATAGCGTAATAGAATTTCAATAAATCACTATTGCTTCGCGATATGCTATTAATTACAAAATTACAAAATGTTGAATAAATCGCTATTTTCTGTTATCTGCGATTGACAACACTGGTATGCATTGTTCCTAGTATTTTTCAAATTTTACCCTCTCTAGCTACCTCTGTTGGTCTATATTTCACTAATAACTTTTATAAATTTTCAATTTTTATACTCTTTCTAATAATTTAACCGTCATTTTTGTTTGCTTTTGTAACAGATTCAGGGTATATGGAAAGTAAAAAACGCAAATATGGGTGAATTATGCAATGAAGCCAAGGAGTTGAAGAATAAGTTTCAGTCATTCAAGATCAATCACGTTCTTAGGGTACCCTCTTTCTCACTTTGTCATTATTTTGCTTACAAAATGTTGAAAATGTTAGATAAGTTCCCCTTTCTCTTAAATGTTAGATGTTACATTAGCATTTGGCAATCTTGTATTTGCACCTCATGGTTTTTTAATTTGCACGCCGATCTACAAAAGCGGTCTTGTGATCTTAATGTTTGCGTAGATAAATTCTATATAGTTTCAAATCAAAATTTCTTGTCCTACATTTAACTAGAAGATCAACATGCTACCTTTAGTTGTACATAATTTTTAGTTCTTTGTATTTGTATAGTCATAATCACTAGCAACAATATACACTCCCAATTATATGAATAATTTCATGCAAACTATTTTGACTTTTTTGTTTTTAGATTATAGCTTCCTCATTTTTCTTTTGTCTTAGTATTTGGAATCTGTTTATAAATAACATTTTTTTTAAAATTTTCAAGGAATATAACTCTGAAGCTGATATTCAAGCGAACCGCGCGTTAAATCTCCAAGGTTAGATTTCAAGACTTTTCTGAGTTCCCTATCCGTTTCAGTTCTAATTTGCAACAAGTTTCACACCAAACTGTCATGACTTCCAGAAAACATCACGCTCCATTCTCTATAACACCTTTTTGCACCACTTAAATCTCCGAATTTCCGTGCACATTAAACAATGCACTTTGAACATATACATTGCATCCAAATACACTCCTTAGAATTCAAACTTGCACTTGTTAATCAAAAGAATAAGCTGAAACTGCAGAACATGCTTTCAATATGTTAGGAAAGCTTAACTAATTAGAGTTATGAGATTTTGACATGTCTCTATTTTCCATCTACATTTTTATTAAGATATTTTTCTTGAGTAAATTTAAATAAGACTTAGCGTTCGTATCTTACATACAAGACATATGACTTATCTCAGTCAAATTTTTCATTATATAAACTAGTTTGACAATTCAAAAAGAAATTTGCTCTATGTTGGTTAAAAATATTTTTCCGTAGATTTTATTTTCATATCTTCATTTGGAAGGGGAACATAAATTTGAAGGGATTTTGAACTTTTGCAGCTGGTCAGGTTGAAGAAGATTGTGAGATAAAATAATGATCAACTAGCAGCATACATGGCTTATGCCTTTGCCTTCTTGTGGAGATTTTAGCTGTAACAAAGGTTCCAATTAAATTTCTAACTATATATCTTATGTGACAAATTTTTTTTTTGGAGAGAAATCCTTCTGTGACATTTCTTGTATAGTTTGTGCCTATTTAAATGTTGTTAATTTAGGGACTAGAAAAGTGATTTTAATGTTTGGATGGTATTGCTTAGCTTAATGCAAGTCCTTATTGTAAGTATTTAATCATATGCTTTTGAAGGTTTATAATTTTACTTTTTCTTAAAATACTAATTATTTACCTATATCATGCGGCAAAACTCGAGTTCTATTTCTAGTGGAACAACTTCTTGCCATACTTAATTTTCCTCATGGCCGAACTCCTGATTTCTAGGGCCCCTTCCCCTAGTAATCGGAGGGTTAAAATTAAAACCAATAATTTTTTAAGGACCAAAAATAAAATTATTTACCAATATATTTGTAAATCATATTTGGAAATAATATCATATGTAATAATTTTGCGAGTAACTATGTTCCTTCTATTACTCTTGTGATATTGATTTCAAATAAATGAAAAGTTTATGAATTCCATAAAAATAGCTGTAAATATTGAGTGTTTTTCGTACGTACTCTTTAAGAAACTATATGAAATCACTATTTTTGGTAAAATGTGTTACACATACGATTATAATTCGAATTTTGCCACTTCAGAGTATTGTGCGTGAATTTCGTCATTAAACTCCTTAGAACAAACAAAAACAATCACTATTTTTGGTAAAATGTGTTACCCATACAATTATAATTCGAATTTTGCCACTTCAGAGTACTGCGTGAATTTCGTCATTAAACTCCTTAGAACAAACAAAAACAAAAAAAAGAGAAGAAATAGTACACATATTTACAATTTTTTTCTTTTTTTCTTTGAGGGGCATATATATATATATATATATATGTTGTTTTCGGGTTTTATAAATCAGAACTACTACCAAAAGAATTACCGGGGTGAGTTGATAAGTGTCAAAAAGGAGTTAAATAGACTGTGTATTTTAGACACTTTGATTACTTGGTTTGCAAGTTATCTTGCGAAAAGCTCACAAATACTGAAGAATTACTCAATTATGCTTTTCACATCTAATACCAACTCTTTGTAGGAAAATACACGCCTGAACACTCTAGAAGCAAGAAAACATGAAGAAATGCAAAGGACAACCAATTCTGCCTATTTTTCACAAAATAGGCAGAAGTACCAGTTTACTCGCCATGGCGAGTAAGTTTACTTGCGAGGCGAGTAAGTTTACCAGTTTACTCGCCATGGCGAGTAAGTTTACTTGGGAGGCGAGTAAGGCGGTCTAATCCTCAGAGCTGACGTGGCACAAACCCACTGGTGAAGAAACCACTACTCGCCATGGCGAGCGTTTCTACTTGGGAGGCGAGTTCAGACAGAACAGGCCATATAAAAGCTCATTTTTGTTCATTTCAAAGGAATAATTCAAGGGAGGATAGTTTAGGCCACCAGAGGAAGAGAGAAAACAAGGGAAAACACAGAGAGAACCTAAGGAGCAAGAAGCACAAGGATTGAAGGAAGACACAAGATCATTGAGACATCATGGCTTGGTTCCATTCCATCTCTTCTTCTCTTCTTGTAAGGTTACCATGACAATGAGTAACTAAACTCTTTTTGTTGGGATTAAA
>Ga0315915_1003973_pt1 | contig 18731 bp, 4 predicted proteins | sample MpolbnodulesMG_FD_207738 | JGI IMG/M metagenome (GOLD analysis project Ga0315915, IMG submission 207738) | Medicago polymorpha root nodule microbial communities from Los Angeles, California, United States - branched nodules | ecosystem: Host-associated > Plants > Roots > Nodule | place: USA...
AGGACGAAAAACAAAATAAAAAAATTTGTGAGGATGAAAACATTCAGTTTAATTTTTTAGGGACTAAAATCAAAATTCGGTATATTTATAAGGACGAAAAACTTATTTAACCCAAAAAAATATCCTTCAAACAATAAACTATATATATATCCCAAAGTGTCGTATCCTTTAGTTCCAATTTTTTTTATTAACATAGTATTTCAATCTAAATGATCAATATTTTATTATATTTAGCTGATTTTTAGTCACTTAATACCATCAATTTTGACAAATTATTATGTTATAATAAGGCGGAAAGCAATAATTTAATAAAAAACTCTTGAAAAAAATAATATTAACTAGGAAGAAATAATTTGAAAATCATTCCTTGATAGAGAACTAACTGTTTCAATCAAGTAGAGACACAATTGTTTGTACTATGCACAGGAAATGTTGGAGTAGTGGTTGTACCATTGTGCTATTTGTAATTCAGTGTCCTTTCTCTGAGAATAAGCATCCAAAGCCTTCTAATTCTTCAGAATCATCGTTGCTTCAGTCTTCTAATCCCTTCTACACCTTTGTATCTTCAAATAACCATAATAACTGACTTCAGGGTCTTCACATCAGCTTCTGACAAACTTCAGACTCTGGGTGAACTTAAGACTCTGATCAATCAACTTCTAGATGACCTTCAGACTCTGACTTCTTCAAACTCTGACTTGCAACTTGCCTTCTATTGAAAATTCATTTGCTCCAATTTGTTCTTCCAGAACCAATACCTTGTTTTAAGAAATATGAATTTTAGGCTATGGTCATGCACACTTGAACAAATATTAGCATATCCAATTGAATTTTTAATACATTCTTATCATCAAAACTTAACAAGCATTGTTTAACCTCATTTTGTTCCAACATTATTGCATCACAAAAAAGAAAAATCATAGGGAGGTAGTTCTATTAAAAAAGAAAAACTCAAAGGGACGTAGTTGTATTGCATCAAATAGACTCCATTTGAGATAAAAACATATGAACATCATAAAAAATATTTTTAAAAAATGTAAATTAAATATATCGTTTGTTTGTATAGAAAAAATAACAAACATAAATAATTCTCTTTAAAGTTATTTTTTTAAAAGTTATAACAAACTTCATAGGGTCTGTTTGTTAATTAGGAATTTAAATAAAAATGATTTTAACATTCAATAATTTAGATTTTTTATAAATATTTTATAAAAACCAGTGAAAAGACGGGAACTCACGTGCGCGTGTTTCTGCTCTTTTTATTGCGCTAACGTTTAAAAATTATGAACGGTGTTTTTAATGATATTTTGATTTTGATTAAAACTAAAAATATAAATGTTTGTTGCTTTCAAGTTATAACAAACTAAACTAACCATGATTATCTATTTCAATGACACCAACAATATAACAAAAATATATAATCAAAATTCCTTTTTTATGACACCTACAACAATCTTTATTATGTTCTTTAAAAAAACAATCTTCATTATAGAAAAAGTTGTTTGAGGGTATAATTGAGATAATTAATAATTAAGTATAAATATACTAGTATAGTTTGTTACATTTTTAAATGATAAAGGGAAAAAAAATCAGACACACACACATATATATATTCATATCGTATTTGTTACTTTTTTTTATAATATTTAAATTTATTCTTATCTATTTGTTACATGTGTTATTTGTATTGAAAATTGAAGGCATTTTTGGAAAGAGAAAAAGTCAGCCCAAAAGTGTTGAAATGAGTTATTTTCTTTATATATAGTATAAATAAAATCAAAATCTATTTTATGTTTGTTTATCGTAATAAAATGGATATTTTGTTATAAAATCATCTCAATCTTTTAACAATTATCTTCTCTCTCTCATTGAAATATGATTATTCCTTACAAAAGATACAAAATGGTCAAAATATGATGAAATGTCAAATGATTATGATGGGTGAAATTGTGTTTTTGTTGATCATTAACTTTCATAATTAGAGGATATATCATTTTGAATTTTCATAATTAGAGAATAGACAATTTAGAGATTTTTTTAAGAAAAAAAATAAGAATCTATTTTATGTTTTTAATAAAATTGTTTTCTTTTTTAAAAAATAATTTAGTTTGTTTAAATACAACTATATAAGTCCCAGTGGGTTTAGCTAGTTGGCAAGGACAATGCATAATATACACAAAATTCGAGGTTCGAACCCTGAACACCACAAAAAAAAAATACAACTATATAGCATGAATTTTTTGTTACAAAATCATCTCAATCTTTTAACAATTACTTTCTCTTTCCTCGAAATATGATTATTTGTTACAAAAAATACAAAATAATTAAAATATGTCGAGGTGTCAAACAATTAAGATAGAAAAAATTTGCATTTTCGCTGAACATTAACCAAAGAATTTATAATTATAATTAGGGAAAGATTAGTAATTGTAAAAAAAATAAAATATAAAGCCTTTGAAAATAACCGTTCCTCGGACTTCTAGAGACAATTCCGAAAGCACACTTTTCTAACTATAATAATTCCAACTTATATTGCCTTTTTTAAAAATAATATTCAAAGATTAACGGGCCATAGTCCACCAAAGATCACAACCATCAATTCATTGTCATACATATCCAATGGTTTATATTTATTTTACAAAAGAACAAAAAAAAAAAGTTTAAGTGTAGGAGACCTAAAGAAGTCTCTCCTTGCCATTTTCACCGGTGTAAACAATTTTAAGCTCCAATTTTTCTGTTCACACTCCACTCCTCTAGTGATGTATTTTCCATCAGTGACTACCTACTTAATGTGGACCATTATAGGTCAAATAATGATGTGGCTGGACAACCTTCCAAATTTTCGTCTCCTGGGTCAGCATCAACATCAAGGCTCTCTTGTTTTTTTGCCTTTATTGGTGCAAAGAGTTGACTTAAATGCTACAAAACAACATGGAATGTGCTTTTGTCTCAAAACAGAAGCTATTTCTGTTTTCTCTGCCTTTTATATGGTTCAGGCTTGCTCTTCACATGTATGCTTTTCATTAGAAAGAACTTTTGAGGTGTGCTGATAAATTTTAAACAAATAATTTTATGTGTGATAGCATTAGCCAACATTTAAACCAAGGGGGCTACTTTAGTATCAACAATTATGAAAAATAGCCACACATGATAAAGACAATGACATGTCGATACCGATAATAATTTAAGAAAATAGTATAATTCAATGTAAGTGGCATTGTCATGGTGTCAGATACCAATGCATGACAGAAATCTGACACATCTAGTCTGAGGAGTGTTCATGCTTTATAGATCACCAAACTATCTCCAGAGCAATGTTTTAAAAATCAAACTAACAAGACCTATTATCAATCATGGTTCAACAATTTTAAATCAGTCGAACTGAAATGAAGCCGTGATCGAACAATCCAAATACTAAACTATAGGCAATGTCAATTTATAGTTCACTTGATTGAACCGTCTGATTCGGTTTGATTTTTAAAACGTTGGTTCAAAATAGGCAAATGCGTACAAAATCACTCTCACGTTAGATATTTTGGTTCGGATTTTGTGAAAAAGTAATACATCAAAAGAGAGTGTGAATTGGTGCAAACTCCCGTACGACTATCACTATATCGGTTCCTCCTTTTAGGGGAGTCAAAATTGACATTAAACGTGTAAAATCGATTTTGACATGTTTAGAAAAATATCTAGATATTCATTCAAAAAAGGCCACGGTTCAAAAGACCAAATGTGGAATAATCAGATTGGAAGCAGTAGATAGTAGCAGTGTTGCACTAACTAACAGGAAAACTGCTATCATGTCTAGAGTCTTACTCTTAACTCTTAATAAGTCCCTATTCCTATCCTAATGAGAAAAAATCTCAACCCAACTTTTCATCCATCTTATCATTTTGGTAATCAAATGCTAAACCGACACCAAAAGGGAAAGCTTAAACAGAAAGAAAGAGAAGGTATGCAATCCTTTTGTTTTTCCTTTTACTTCTTTTTAACTCATAGGTTTATTTAAAGCAATCCTCTAGAGGAAACCAAAGCATCCAAAAAGCAACTCCCAATTTTGACTTCACTTTAATCTCCTTACTCATTGCAAGTAATTTGCTAAAAATATTTGTCACACAAATAAAACATTACATCATAGTGGCATCAAGGGCCCACCTTCATAAACTTTTTGAAATCATATGGTCTAACTGTTGGTTTTGCTAATTATTACTCTCTCTCACTCTTGCTTTCATTTTCACATAACCTTTCCCAACTAGAATTTCCAAGAACATGATATGAACAAAACATTTGTTTGATTTTGACAATCTTTATAGGAAATTACAAAGGTAAATGAGTGTTGGCTAGTTCCACTACTTTGAGCTACCATCAAAGGAGTTGAAAAGTTAACGGATCTGGGTTTAAACCATAATGAAGGATAAAATACATACATAACCATCAATATACTAACATTTTCCTATCCAATAAAAAATTACAAGGGTAATATTAGGAGTCCAGAAATTGGATTTTGTATAAGAAATTACTTTCCATGCACACAAGAACAATTCTCATTCAAAGGACATATAGCTTTAATTAAATGTATATAGCATAATTTACAAGTATAACCAATAAAAGAGTAAAATCAGAATAGTATGAAAAAGAAAGAAAGAAAATGAGTTCATAGAATGAGTTATGAACTCATTGAAAATTTGAAAGTTATCTAAAATACAAAATACTAAGTTGCTTCCTTCATCTCTCTATTCATCCATGGCAAAGTTGAAGTGACATTGGAATTAACCATATGAGATTGTGATGAACTTGATACCTTATCCTTCCTAGACCAAAGCCAAATCTTTGATATAGAAAAGCTTTCACCTTTCCTAGCAACATTCATTTTTTTCCCCTCAACATCTCCACCATCAATGGAACAATTCCCATTTTGACCAAACCCTCCTTTCAATTGTCTCATACTAGCACTATTTCCTCCTCCCTCACCTCTATTAGGACACAAAGCCACTACCAAATCTGAATCAGCAACAACATATTGGTAAGAACCCATTGAATAGCATCTCCTTACATCATCAACAATACTTTTAGTTGTACTACTACATTCTCCTTCATTTCTTTCCACACCCCCCTCTCCATTATTTGAGCTTCTAAACTTTCCAAGCCTAACAGAAAAAACCCTTTTCCCACTCATTATATGATTTTCAGCATGCTTGTTAACAGAAGCAGCATCACCAACAACACTATCAAAAACCCTATCTTCTTCCCTTAAACTCTCAAAATCATAAACAGGATTTTCAAAGGCAAATCCATGTTCATAAAGACTCCCTCTACAAAGAGGACAAGTTGAATTCGAAAGAAGCCAGGTATCGATACAATCGATATGAAAAGCATGATTACAAAGAGGCAATAATCTCAACATGTCTTGTTCTGTGAATTGACAAAGACAAACAGCACAATCAAATGGTTCCTTCAAACCTATTATCTCTTTGTAAAGGAAAACTGGTAAAGCATCAATGAAAGCTTGATCTAAACCTGAATCATGAAGATTGAAGAGTTGTTGCAATTGTCTTTGATAAGGATCAGGTTCAGACACTTGAGGGTAGTTATCATTGGATTGAGAATTTGATAAAGAAGATCTTTTTCTCATGAGATATCTAACAAACAGTTGAAGGATACCAGAAATGAAAAACACAATAGCTAGAATGACTATGATGAAAATAACTAAATGGTTCATTCTAATCAATAGAACAACACCAACAACAAGAAGATTTGGAAATTATAGTGGGGGTGTAAATAGCAACATGACTGCTATGACAGATTTTAGTTTCAACCCAATACATTTGGTCAAATGATGATGTTTGTTTGAAACAAAGATGTAATCTTTGCTTCTTTTGAGGTCAACCCAAATCATGCATTGTGAAAAACAATTAATAGAACTTCAATTCTTGCAATCCTAAAAATAAATAAAAAATATAAAAAATAAATGAAAAAATGGTTATTGAAATTTGTGTAGTTTATTGAAGAGTAGTGTAGTGTGGTAGTTACAACTTACATGGTTTAAGGTTGAAGGTTGATAACCTTAATTGTTGAAAATGATGATTGTCACAGCAGCTACTTGTTTCTGTGTTACAGACAGACAGGTGAAAGAGGAACGGAAAACGGAGTCACTTCCAAAATCCAAGGTCTTTGTTTTGGATTTGGATCCATTTATCCCACATAAGACACAATGGATTGTGGACTTTTCTATGATCTATATATTTTGAAGATTTCTTTTTAGCCCCCTACATATAATTTTAGGTCCCCTAAAATTATGAAATTGCCCTTAATAACACGTCTTGTAAATAAATATCGGACGTTCATTTTAAAAAAAAAAAAATCTATTTTGTACGTCCGGTGGATAAATAACCGATATTCATTTTAAAATTTTCCATTTTATACCTCTAGTAGATAACTACCAGATTTTCATTTTAAAAATTTCGTTTATGTACCTCCGGTAGATAACTATCGGAATACTCATTATATAAACCAGATTGCAGTTTGTAAGCAGTTATTTTCTATTTTGCACTCAACTTGAATATGATTCTAAACCTTACAATTTTTTTTTGCGTTTTTATCACAATCAATAAAACAAATAGCGTCAATCTTCACTCAATTGCGATCAATTAATAGATTTGGTGGTTTTGATAATGGTGGATAATTAGATAGTGAGAATTCGGCGTTCGCGTGGGGTGAATGAATTGGGATTGGTGGTTCGATTAGGTATGAATTTGGTTAGGTAATCATAGTGAAATTGTGGAGGAATTAATTTGGTGGAGAGATGCGAGAAGATGAGAGAGAAAGTTTGGATTATGTCTGTTTGTTATGTAAAATAATGGTTAAATGGACAATAATATGGCAGTTAACTATCGATGTTATAAAATGGAATTTTTAAAAGGAACATTTTGTAGTTATCTACCGGAGGTAGAAAATGAATTTTTTTTAAATGAACATCCGGTAGATAACTCCCGGATTTTTTTCAATGAACATTCGGTAGTTATCTACAGAACTTGTTATTAATGACAATTTTGAAATTTTAGAGGGCCTGAAAATAAATCTTCATATAATTTAATAGGGCTCATTTAGAAAATAAGTTCTAGGATTCTGGTTTTGACACGCCCCTATTTTGGCTACTACACTTAGGCTCTATTTGGTAAAAATAACGGATGATTAATAAGTTAGCTGATAGCTTATAGCTTATAGTTGATGGCTGATGGCTGATAGCTTATATCTTATAGCTGATGACTGATAGCTGACAAACTACTTGAAGTGTTTGGTAAAATTACATAAAAGGACATTTTTAATTCATAATAAAGTTTATATCAATTAATGTTTAAAGTATTTAAAAATTAAAAATTAAAAATTGTTAATAATATATTATTATTAAATTAATTTTTAATTCCTAAATGTTAATTTATATTTATTTTCGTTTGCCTAAAAAAATTAGATATAAAGTGTAAAAAAGTTTGAACGTAACAATAAATAAAATATAGTTTGTACAAAAATATATATAGAGTGAAGGTAAACGTAACGTTCTCATTTTTTTTTGTTGGAGAAAATTATTGTCCTTGTTCTTTTTCTCTACATTCTGATATATCACACAAAAATAATGTGTCATTTCGCAAAAAAAAAGGGGACATTAAATATTGAAATAGTCACACAAAAAGCACCTTTTTGAGAAATCAAAACATATCATCCTACTTACTTCTATATTGATTTCATTAGTTTGATAAATCCTAGTGCTATATATTATTTTAAGTATTATAAATTAAAGTAGTATTTTATATCATTTTATTAGTTCACTAATATCATAAAATAAATATTTAAATATCTAAATCTTTAACATCATAAGTTTATTTTTAGTCGGAAAATAAGTTTGTAAAAATATACCACTAAAAAAAGGAGTGAAGTGTCATTCTCACATCACACCTCACAAAAATCATAGACACTAGTTTAGTCTCTTCGAAAATAAATTTTAACTTTACATTTAAATCTCTTGCACAAAATAAACTGTTAGTTAGGTCTCTATAGCAGTGATATTCTGGATATTTTTGGTTTTCAAATAATATTTAAATCTCTAAATCAGAAAGTTTCATATTTTTCATTGTTTTTCCTTTTCTCCTTGTTCTTCCTCTATTGAAGAAACAAACTCACATACTCACGTACCGAACGTATTCCACCCTTCTTGTGTTTCTGGGGTTAACTCCTTGGTTGAATTCATTCAGTGGATCCTTGATACCTCTTAACGTGACATCAAGGTGTCGAACCTTCAACCTCTGAGGTTCTCCACCGTCAAATTGTGCATGAACGTCGAACATATCTGTCATTGCTTCAAATCTACACAATAAGAAATTAAAAATAATCAATGAAAAACCCATTCAAACATTTCATCAAACACTTGGAGTGCAAATTATACATAAACCTTAAAAATGATAACTACAACATAAACATGCAAACATCTAAACAATTATTGTATCATTTCTTGCAAAAAAAATCTAAATTTAAACTAAACCCTAAAACTAAAAACATCTAATCTAAGTGTAAAAAATCTAACATAAACATGCAAACATCTAAACATCATAACAATTAAGCACTATAAGTCATTTACATGTAACATTGTATTATTCCTTGCAAAAAAAAATCAAAATTTTAACAAAACACTAAACCTAAAAAATTCTAATTTAAGTGAAAAAATCTATCATACCATCATAATTTAAGTGAAAACTTACTTGTTCTTGTTATTGGAGTGTTGTTTGATTTGAAAGAGATTTGAGATTGGAAATGAGGAAATGAGATTCTGTCTGGCCTTATAACAGCACGCAACGTGAGTTAACTCACGCAGCGTGACTTAACTCATGCAAGTTCAAAATCTTTGCATGAGTTAACCCACGCACCTTTGGCCTGTGGTGTGAGTTAACTCACGCACCTTCTGCACCACATTTGTCATGTTTTTTGGATGATTTGGACGGTGGTCAGATGGTTTACCTCGTTTTTTACACGTTTTTGACCCACCATAATGGTTGGATATAACCTAGACTTGCATTTCCCCTATAAATATTCTTCCAACCTTCACCATTTCTCACATTCTCTCCTTTTCACTCTCCTCATCTTCCTTCTCCGATATTTGCATTCTGTAGATATGTCTCAGAAACAAGGCGATGCTGCTCAATTAAAAAAGGAGGGTAAGAAGAAGAAAGAAAAATCGACTGTGACATGGCACATAATCGAATGTGATGGTTCCGTTAAATAAAGCGATTTGAAGGTGCCGTTGTACAACCAGTCAAGGCCGAGGAGGAGCGGAAGGGCATGTTATTTCGGCCCTCAACCAAAATTGAGTTAAGCGACGAAGGAGATAATTAAATGTAATGCCTTGTAATAAAGTAGGATGTTTTTATACATTCGTTTCTAATGTAATGGCTTGAATAAATTTGAATAAAGTTGTGTTTTGATTAAAATTGCGTATTAACTAAGTAAGACTAGCGTGAGTTAACTTACGTACATGCAAGGGTAATATGGTCTTTTCAGTTGGGAGTGAGCAATTTCTGTTGGGTAATGAGCAGAATTCAAGAAATTATTGAGCTGTGGGGTGATTCTTCTCAAGGCCCAAAATGGGTTGTATTGTGAGCTAGGAATTTGCTACCCGCACCAGACAATTTTTTCATATAACAAGTAATGAGACTATTATTTATCGCTAAAGAGTTTTTTATTTCATTTTATCAAAATCAAATAAGAACATCAGGGTAAGAACCTTATTAGTCAGGCACGTGACATATAGGCTATGATTTCAATTACAGATGAATAGGTACGGCCGTACGGGTCCAATATAAAACATCACAATTCACAATATATCGAATCATCAACTCATTCTCTTATCTCCATCTAAAGAAGCATAAAGTCGTCGACTACCTTCCTCATTCCTCATTCATGTTCATCCATTCTGCATTCTAATTCAGGTGATTGATTGTAAATCAAAAAGCACTGGTTCTCTTAAAAATATAAAATCACATATCTAATTGATACATCTTCACGTTTTTCGCAAGAATTGAAAACATTTTTGCGATACTAGCCCTTGACAAGTGAGTGAGCCTTGAATCTCACTTTACCCCTCTCCCCCTCTATATATTAAAAGAGGGAAAAAAAAATATGCACACGGGTGGTTCCAGCCAAAAGGTGTCTCAACACCACTTCTTTCAAATGAAAGAAGAGAGACTTAAAAGAAAAAGATGGATCTTAGACGATTAATCTAACATATTACATTTACTCTAATGTTTGAAAAAGAAGATAAAAAAAATCAATTCATAGATATAATAATACAATAATATTAAGAGTTACGACAAATCCCATTAAAAGAAAAGTGTGCATTAAATTTAAAAATCGATATTTAGAAATATATAATTAGTAAAAAGAAAGAAAACAATAATAAAGGCATCATGAAATGCACGTTTGTGACACAAATGAAAGGCATGCCTTACAGGACACATGAATCATGACAAACTGCAGTAAGTGTTCATTGACTCATTAGTTTTTTGGGTGTGAGTTGAGTATCATCTGCGGGAAACTACAAAGTCTAATCTGTTGAGCCATGTATGACCGCAATTGGTGAAAAATCTTTATACTCAAGATATTTATCATTGATGTATTGTCAGAGTTAGATTCAACCCTAGGATCTCTGATCAAGTTGGAATAAATCTCTTACCATCCCATCAGTTTGTAAATGAAATAATGTGACACTATATTAATAATTTAACAAGTGCAATTGTCTATGGAAATATCAATCTCCTTTATATTTTTCAATTAAAAATATATTTTTTTCTTATTATAAATAGTTTTAAGTCTTCAACTTGGTCATACTCCACCATCAAATTGCTCTCTCTCTCTCTCTCTCTCTCTCTCTCTCTCTCTCTCTCTCTCTCTCTCTCTCTCTCTCTCTCTCTCTCTCTCTCTCTCTCTCTCTCTCTCTCTCTGTGTGTGTGTCTCTGTGCGCGTGTGTATTCGAGTGGAACTGCCTAAGGGTTAGCTAGCTAGACTCGGTCTAGAGAACGTCAACCCTCGTTTGACAACCTAATGAGTCACGGTTGGCTATTATTCCCAAACATACATGGTGAGTACTGCAAGAGGAGTTGACTCAGAGATTATCGAAAGAAAACAAGCTACAACTGGTTGTAAGTAACCCTAGTTGAGAGAGGTACTCACATTTAACGCGCAACAACTTGAATATATGATTATCTTTAATGAAGTGAACATACCAGGGGGAAAAATATAATGACTCAACTCAAATTTATACCTACACTTTATTTTTTGTGATATTAGACATTGCCTTCTAATTTTAAAAATTTTGAACCGAGAAATGATGGTTGCTCAATGGGACAACCCAACTGGGCAAATTTGTATGAACCTAGGTAAACCTAGTGAAAGAAGACACACAATTATATAATTATATTCTGACTCAACCATTATTTTTTAGACTTCAGTTGAGATGAGAATAACTTGGACTATGTACTGGTTGATTTTATGAATGAATTTTACGGCAATGGAAAACATAGACTGGCTAGGCTCCATATCATTAGCTTAACAGTCCTGACTAAAACCAATATCAGGTTAGTCTTTATTTCTCTTGGCATTGTAATTTGTAATGTGGTGAAACAATAAAAGAAGCAAAGACTAAGTTTAGCCATTGATTGAACCGATTGTTAGATAATTAAAGAATCAAGAGAAAGCCGCTCAGTAAGCATGAAGAGATGCTAAGTTGTTCAGTGTGTCATTTCCAATGCCCTGAACTATGAAATATTATTGTATTCAGATGAAATATGATGTGATAGAAATCAGAACAAATAGTTTAAGGCAAAAAAGTTCACCAACCATGATGCTAAGGATGTTTTCAAAGTTGTGAACAGGAGCTGTTTCCTTGTTTTGGCTTCCTAACCCTGAAGGTTGCACTCCTTCATTATTCATACATACTGGCATATTTTAGTTGTGATTTATTTTAGTATGATAAGCATATTTTACCTTCAAAGCACTGATGAATGATTGTGTTTCATAGATTGATGGAAAGTAGCATCACAATTATCATAATATGTCTGAATATGGTGTTAGGAACTAATTTATCTCTAAAATCAAATACATGAAAACATTGCTATGAATTCCACAACGAAAAAGTACTCAAACGAGCGAATTCAATATGACTAACTTCTTAAGTCACATTAAAATATAGTAAATGTAATAAATATTAGTACTAATTAGCATTCAGTCAAAAACCAATACGAAGTCAACATTTTAATTTTTAAGGTATAAAACTATTGTTTATTTTGAGAAAATAAAGTTAGTAATAATAATTTAAATGTTATCTCATAATTAAAGGTATATTTTGTTTGGTGTATATGTAATGTGATCTGGTCTTATATATAAAAGAAAGTTGGATTAATAAAAGTTATTAATTTGGTTCAAATTTTAAAACATTTAACCAGATGCATTCACTTTTGCTGACTCAATTTTATTTTAAATATAAGATCAAATGTAATGTATACTAATGGACTCAATCTTCTCTTATATATAAAATCTAATGTTACTATATGCAGTCTAATGTTTCAGGTCACTGGCAGTGACACCCCGACATTGCGGGGGGTTATTCGGTGCATTCAGGTTATTAACTGCTTACTTTTCAAGAATCCTCTTTGTTGGATGCTTCAGAGAACCTGATTTGGCATTCTCAGGTGCCCCTAAAGGTTTTCATTTTAGCTTGGCGTTCGCTTCGTGACAGGTTGCCAACAAAAATCAATTTACTGAATCGTGGCATAATTTCTGCCGATGACATTTTTTGTTCGACGGGATGTGGACAGGTCGAAAGTGCTCAACATTTGTTTCTTCATTGTGATACTTTTGGCTCCCTTTGACAACAAGTTCAGTTGTGGCTTGGTGTTTCAGGTGTTGATCATCAAAGTCTCCGTGCTCACTTTTTCCAGTTTACTAATTACTTTTAGGTGGCTTGAGGGCTCGTTGATCATTTCTCTAGTTACTTTGGCTTCTTTGTGTTTGGCTAGTGTGGAATGAATGTAATAATAGACTATTTAATAATTCTTACACTTCCATTACGGAGCTTATGGAAAAGGTAAAATATCATTCATACCGGTGGTTGATGGCCAATAATGTCACTTTAGTATATGGTTGTCAGCAGTGGTGGTCAGACTCGTTGTCTTGTTTGGGTATCGGCTAATGCTTGTTTTATAATTATTTGACACACACTTTGTATTTTGAGCGACCTCGTTAGTACGTCTTGTGCTAAAGAGGCGTCTTTGTTAGTATGAATATATACCATTTTTGTTTCTTAAAAAAAAAAATCAAATTACGTTGATATAATATTATACTAGTTTAGAGCCCCGGCGTTGCCCGGGTTAAATATTAAATAAGTTTGTGTGCACCTATACACGTGTAAGTATATAAAATTGAATTTATTGAAATTTACAATTATAATAATATCTTTAAAATAAATATAACTGGTGAGATGAATGTTCAATGCAAGAATAAAAAGTGTAACAAAATCAATAATGAATTAGTCCAAGTGGTGAGAGTTTTAGGTCCCTTTAAACTTGTGGTCATGGGTTTGTTTCATGACTCATGCGTTGAGGAAAAAAACCGATTGAAAGGGAAGAACCCACCTTTTGTGCCCCACTGATTCCTGACAGAGATTAGTCATCTCTAGCGATGGTGAAATTTGTGAACCTATATCATGGTTACAAAAAAAAAAAGTATAACGAATAAATAGACAAAAGACATATAATTTTTTTTTTCTTTTCAAGTAGCCTAGTGGATAGAATTCACTTTTTTCAAGGTGAATAAGTGGGGGTGTCTGGGGTTCGAGCCCCGGTCCCTGCATATAACAATGCATGTCCCTATCAACTGAGCTATGCTCACAAGGAAAAGGACATATAAATTAACTCCTTAAAAAAAATTATACGGCTTCACAATGATTATAGTTTTATAAAATATTCAATATTCGTAGGAAGTTGGTTTAAATTTATAGTTGTTATTAGAAATTAAGATAATTTTAGGGAAAAGGACATATAAATTAACTCCTTAAAAAAAATTATACGACTTCACAATGATTATAGTTTTATAAAATGATTATAGTTTTATAAAATATTCTATATTCATAGGAAGTTAGTTGAAATTTATGGTTGTTATTAGAAATTAAGATATTTTTCATCTGATAACATATTTCATCATTCAACGCAGAATGATATTATTATTTTTTACAATAACATAGATTGATATTTTGTAACATTGTTGGTTCACACAATGCATTGAATTTTGATCCCCTAAAATATCACCAACAACAAAATTAAATAAATGTTAGCATAGAAAAATAATTAAGTTAATGCGAAATCATATTAGTAAAAGTTCAGGAAGAATTTTTTTTGATGCATATGTTCTACCATCCGTAAAAATCACATCAATTAAATATATGTGATCTCTATAAAATTTGACATTCTTCACATTCTAATGATCCTAATATTGAGTCTTGATATTTTATATTTAGAGTGTGAATAATGTAAATAAAGGTTCTGCAAAAAAATCAATAGTATATGAAAAAGTGTACGATTTGTTTTTAGCAGTGATATTTATCAAACCTGAATAATGAGGCATGTTGATTTCAAAGGTGTAATTCTACTTGTGCTAAAATCATGTGAGTAGTTGTTTAGCAAAACTCCTTTAAAGAAATAACAAATAATTTAAGCAATTTAAAAAATTAGGTTTTTAAGATAAAATATAACAAAAACCTTTAAAAGAAAGAAAAAGATATAATATATGTAGTTTGTTGAGACAATTATGTTACATAAAAAATAATAAATAAAATATACTAAAAAATTCACACCGCCGCAACGCACAGATCACTGTTTGAACCTTGAAATCAACGGCTGAAACGTCGTAATCCACCAACACGCGGATCGATGTTTTTAGTTGTTGATAGAGTGAAATCCAACGGTGAAAAACCATTCTGAATCAATTCAATCTCATTTGAAATCAACCCTTTCAACGTGTGTTATAAATTGCAGAGTCCCTTTCGTCAACACATTCATTGAAATCCAATCAATGAAACATGGCTTCAAATCTAATCTTTATCACCGTTTTAACTCTCATCTTCACCTTCATCGTCAACATTCCCACTGCCATCTTCACCTTCTTCCTCCAAACTGTAACCGCAATTCTCACAATCCTCTTCCCGCCTCCTCCCCCGAATCAAAACCCTCCTCTTGATCCAGCTCCAGAGAAGCAATTAGTGTTGATTGGATTAGGAAGCATAGCTATAAATGCTGCATTTTTTACAGTGCATTCACCATCCGTAACTTACCATACCACACTTATTTCCATCCTACATCTTGTTGTAAATGCGGCGTTGTTCTGTTTCCTTTTAATCGGAGTTTCTATAAACAAACGAGGCTTATATTGTTTGTAACATTAGATAGGTTAATATACATACTGCACCTAAATCATAATAATGTTTGTAAGTTATGTGTTGTTGCGATAACATACAAATTAAAAATATATATTATTGATATGTTCAATAATCTTTGTTCTATTATTGAGTTTGAGAATGTTATGAATGAATGTAGTACCGTAAAAAGTTGTTGTTATATATATTATAAATATATACATACATTGTGTTGATAATAAGTTAAATTTGTATCCTTTTCATAATAATCAATGAAATGAATTGGTTAATAGTTGTCGTTTATGGTCAATTGAAAGGCTATAGTGTAAGTGAAGAGTACAAATCCACAACTTTTTATTGTTGTTTTTGATGCAATATCGAATCTCTAGTATTTTATGTATACTTCAATTCTTTGTCTATTAGTTTGGAAGAAAGCGTATATAGATTGTCATTTAGGTTATGTAACCAATGGAATATCACTTTGCATGTGATATCACATATTATTCACATTGTTTTGATTTTATATATTACCATGTTCGAAATAGTATAGAACGCAACATAAATGTCAAATAGAGGAAAAATATTGAAACATTGATATTATAATTAATACATTCGAAATAGTGCTTATATTATATATTTAGGATGGATTACAATGGTACGCATAAAACAAATAAATTTAGTGCAATTATAGTTATAATATTACAACCATAAAGAAGAAAAAAAGACAAAATTACATATATCAAACCTGCATGACAATCTTAAATAGTAACATAACATATGATTTATAAGAATATTAAAGAAATTTAATCCTTAGGATGGAACACATAATATGATAAACTACAATAGAAACATAACAAGTTGGAAAATAACCTAGACATAATATGAAACTTATAGTTCAAATACTTAAGCCACATAACAATTATTGTATGAAAATTTAAATAAAATATAAGAATCGATAGTAAAATCATTACGACGGCTAAATTTGTTCCATAAATGTCTCAATTCCATATTGTTGTTATTATCATTCTTGGTAATGATCTCAAAAGTTTGATTTTATTCATTATATCCACATAAGATTATACTGTCAAAAACATTGTAGGATAAATAGTTTCGAATATCATGACCAGAGGTTAAAACAAATTTTATAAGATAAGAGGTTCATAAATATTAAAGTTAAGAATATCCTAACCAATGTTGGCTTGTCCAAGTCTTTTTTAGACAATTGAATATCAAAATACTTTGGTATAATACTTTGATTGTGGAACTTTGGTAATGTGTCCAACAATTTGATTATGTTGAAATTAGATACTTTGAAAACATTTCCTCCAAAATACTCAAAGTTAACTTAAATATTTTGAGGCAAATCATAATATTGTGTTAATTGTTTCCAACCAGTTGTTACGTTTGGATTGTAAAGATTGTTTTGAATATGTAATTTAGCAATCGTTTCATCTAAATCTCAGCTATCTTCAAACTGATTTCCATACTTCTCGGCAATGGCAAGATCAATTTCGATATGATATTGTAACAGAAAATGAAGGTAACAAAGTTATAGAGAATTAAGATATGAAACAAAAGATATTAAAAATAAAATTATATTAGCACTAAGGTGCAAATATGGTAAGTATGAACATGGAAATATAATTTGGTGGTAGCGAAATTAAGAATTGGAAATTTTTGTAGAATGTTTTCAAAGGAAGTCATGTTTGGATAAATTTGTGATATAGTGTTATAATTGAGAAACAAACATTTGTTAATGAAGTATGGAAAACTTGCGTATTTATAATATAAGTTTATAAATTATAAGAACTGTAGATAGAACTTTAAAAAATAAGAATATTTATAGTTGGGTGTAATATAAAAATAAATGAGCGTTGCAAAATTCAGATCATATGTATTGTCATATAAAGTTTGAATAGAGCTGATGTTTTGGACGATACATGTGACATAGTAATTGAATAGACCTAATGTTTTGGAGCATGCATGTGACATAGTAATTATAAAGTACAATAAGACATTATAATATATAGTTAGCAGTAGGGTACACCATATCATATAATATTACACAGCCAACTATCAATTCTTGAGGGACATCAAATGAGTTCTGAAAAATATAAAATATGCTATGTTTTAATTTAGGAATATAAAAAGGTTAAATGACAATGATTGTTAAAAATGAATATTAATCAATGACCTAGTTTGGAATGATCATGGTTTCAAAGGATGTTAGTTTAGTAGATGAACTTCCTTCCTCGTTAGCTATGTTCCTACGATTGAACGAAAATAACATATAATTATAATTGACAATTGATAAGATGTAAGTATAAAACAAATGTTTTAATGATATACATGTTGGTAATCGATAATCCATTATAAAACACAAAACACTGTAATACATAAATGATTTTAACTATATTTGTTACATAAAGTAGCTTATAATAAGGTTGCATTCGAAAGAGAATTTCTGAAAGATTAGCTATAAATATTATTAGGTTCTTATTTAGTAACTGATATATGTTTGAACAAAATACTACAATAAAAAGAATTAAATTTTATTTTGTAAACAAATTTATTAGAAAAAATATAAATATTATAATATTGTATAATTATCTTAAGGCATGTACTGATAACAAAAGTTTAACAAAAAATAGTTTGCAAATATATTTCTTCAAGATTCCATTTATATTAATCTTAAATTCATAAATATAATCGTAAATGCGTTGTGCGATAGCAAGTAAGCATAACAATGACATAGATCTATAATTTCAGTCAAACATGTATTGTAAATGATGCTTGTGATGGATACGAACTTATTTTATATAATATTTACAAAAAAACAATCAACAATATAATGAACAGATCTGTTATAAAAATTCTAGAAGGTAAGACAAAAAGAGAATTAAGAATAATGGATAAAAGTAGACAAACACACCTGTCGCGTCATTTTTCGGAGGTCAAGGCCATTTGATTAGCTTTTGACTCACTAATTTGTTTCACGACTGAACATTTAATTTTTAAAAGAAAAGGGGAAAAAAAGTTCAAAAACACCCCTTTGAAAAGATTTAGGGTTCGGGGGTTAGTTACATAAAGGGAAGGTGTTAGCATCCTTTACGTCCGTAGTACTCTACGGGAACCTCTTGGTTTTATTTAATTAATTGTGCTATAAACTTGCTTGTTCAAAAAGAAAAATGGAATTTGAAATGATAAAGATGAAAAAAGTTTGAAGTGATAAAAAGAAAAAAAGACCTATTTATCTATGTGTTTTATTGATTTGGAAGGACGA